>Ga0307471_100000021_pt1 | contig 79509 bp, 50 predicted proteins | sample atmos_gasesAM3C__2_FD_204566 | JGI IMG/M metagenome (GOLD analysis project Ga0307471, IMG submission 204566) | Hardwood forest soil microbial communities from Morgan-Monroe State Forest, Indiana, United States - atmos_gasesAM3C_515 | ecosystem: Environmental > Terrestrial > Soil > Temperate... | reverse complement strand
CCCACAGCAATCCCCAGAGTTGATTGGAATTGGATAGCGGAATGCCGCGGCTGATGCCGACGTACTTTGCGGCGTATTGCTGAAAGACATCGCCGATCACCCAGATGAAGCCGCCCAGCATGAGCCAGAAGAGTACGTCTCGCGCGCTGTTCAATTCATGCCAGAGCGGGGCCAGGCCAAGATATCCGATGGCTAGTGCGGACATCATTCCCAGTTCTCCGAAGGTAAAGAACGTGACGAATGAGAGGGGGTTCATCCCGGACAAGTAAGCCTTGCGATAGGGGATATACATCGTGCCCCAGAGGATGCCAGCGCCCAGCGCCGCCCAGACGCCGCGCATGGAATGGGCGACAGGCGCCTGGGTGGCGGAGGCCCTGGCCAGCAGGGCCGCGCCCACGCACATGACCAGCGCACCGCCCAGCACCCCAGTCCAGCGGCGCCAGCCGGCCTGGCGTAACTCATTGAAGAAAATGAAACCCCAGAGTATGCCCAGGAGGCTGTTTGAATTCCAGAGAGGGAAGGCGATGCTCAGGCCGATATCGCGGATGGCGAAGATCGTCATGGTGTTGGCTACGGCCCAGAGGCATCCGGCAAGAAGGGCCCAGATGATGAGGTGCGGTGCGCGGCGAAGGTCGGCCCGTACGGACGATGTCCCCAAGATGAGAGCCGGCACACTCCAGCGCGCGAGAAAGACTCCGGTCACCATGATCAGCGAAATGACGATTGGCGACACACCAACAGACACGAGTTTCGTCGGTGCCTCGGCGGCGCCGAGCCACGCGCCGGCGGTGAATCCGGAAAGGATTCCGAGGACTTGCAGTTTTCGCGGACGCGACTGCGCAGCAGGTTGGTTCGCCGGCGTCACGACAGATTGCATGGTCTGCGCACCTTAGTGAATCGATTCCAACAGCAGCAGGCCACCGATCAGAACCGCAACCGGGACCCAGAAGTGCACATCGGTCAGGACGCTGGTCAACCAGTGGCTCGGCTGACGGCGATTGTCGGTTGTTTGCATGCGGTTTCTTCAAAACAAGAAGCGGCGTGAGCCGTCCGATTATAGCGGCTGTCGCGTCTACTCGACAGGTTATTGCGATTCAGAAGCTATGCTAGCCGGCGCGGTGTCCTGAAGTAGGAGATCCCGAAAAGAGTGCCGAGCAGCAGGTCAACGCCGCCGAACAACAGATCGGACGAGTGCATCCGACCTTGCGTGACCAGAATCACAACGGCGATGCCGTAGCTGAATTTTTCGAAGACAGAAGGAATCATTAGCGGCCGATAGCGGGCCGGGTCAGTAGCGATGACGAAAAATACGAACTGCCAGGCTAGTGCTGCTCCCACAAATCCATAGAAGAATGCCGGATGGGTGATCGGCGGGGGATCTTTTTGCCCGATCAGATTGAACATGAAATAGAGCGGGGTCAGGGTCAGCAGGCCCCAGATGCCTGCGACCCGGAAGATGATTTCGGCAAGTTTCATGGCATCTCCCAGTTCAGACTCTACCCAGGGCTGCATTCTTACGGCGCTTCGCGCCTGTGTCGAACGACCAAGAGTTTAAACGCGACAGCCTCATTCGTAGCGCAGGGCTTCAATCGGGTCCAGGCGGGAAGCGCGGAAGGCGGGCACCATCCCGCTGACCAGTCCCACGCCAGCGAGGATAAGAGTGGCTGCGATCAGGGTCCCCGGGGCAATGATCAGGCGGATGTCGCCCGCCTCGCCATTTTTGGCGAAGGCGCTGTACAGCGTCAGCCGGCCCACGGAAAGTGCGACTGCATAGGCCAGGATGATTCCTAGCACTCCTCCGATGAAGGTGATAGTCAGGGCTTCGGCGAGGAATTGCATGAGAATGTATCGTCGGCGAGCGCCCAGAGCTTTTTGCACACCGATTTCGCGGGTACGCTGGGTCACCGAGACCAGCATGATGTTCATCAGGCCAACGCCGCCAATGCCCAGCGTAAGCGTGCCGATAAATCCCAACAGGATTTTGAGACCGATGGTAATGATTTCGAACTGGTGCACCTGCGTCATGAGGTTGAAAATCAGCACCGCCTGACGATCGTTTTGGTTGAACTTTTTCTCCACCGCCATCAGAGAGCGCACGGTCTGTTCCAGCTTTTCATACTCAGGGGTTGCGTAATTGAACCAGATGGAGTCGAGATAGCGCGTGTCTTTCAGATCACCCATGGTGGTGAAGGGAAGATACAGGGTCCGGTTGATGTCGCTGTTTCCTTCCTGCATTTTTGCAGCGGCGACACCGATAACTTCGAAGCTGAGACCGTCAATGCGAATGTGTTCTCCCAGAGCGTTACGTCCGGAAAAGAGCTTTTCCTTGGCCTCGGAGCCGATGACCACCACCCGGGAGCGCTGCATCTCGTCTTCGGCATTGTAGAAACGACCCTGCCCTACGGTCAGCGAGCGGACGGCCAACACATTTGGATAGTTGCCGGTTGCAGTGAAGGTGAAAGTTCTGGTCTCGTACTGCGTGCTTACCTGCTTGCTGGCCTCGGGCGTGATCTGGGAAATCTGAGGAAGATTGGTTTTCAGCATATCCACATCTTCCAGGGTGAATCGGATGGCCCTTCCCGCCTTCTGGCCCCCGGCGTCGGTGGAGGTGCGATTCGGCACGACGATCACCAACTTGGTGCCGAAGTTGGCGAAAATGTTGGCGCAGGCCTGGCCAAAGCCATTGCCCCAGGCCAGAAGCATGACGACGGTAGCGATACCCCAGGCCATGCCGAGCATGGTGAGCGCAGTGCGGCGGCGATTGTGCCGCATGGCGTCATAAGCTTCCTGAAGCAGATCACGGAACATATTTGGTAATTGTGTAATCGGTAATTGGGTAATTTCTCACCCCGGAATTTGTTCTTTTCAATTACAAAATTATCCGATTACCAAGTTACAAAATCTGTTTTTACTCCTGCCGGAGTGCTTCCACCGGTTGCAGCATGGCCGCTTTACGTGCGGGATAAAGACCGGCGACTACGCCGGCCAGAGCCAAGCTGCCGATGGCCAGCATGGCCGACATAGGCACCAGCTTGGGAGGATCGAATCCGCCCACGCCCTCGATCCTGCCCAGCATGGCCATCAGGATCGCGGCCAGAGCCATTCCGATCAACCCGCTGCCCAGGGTCAGAATGAGTCCTTCCAGAAAGAACTGGAGCAGAATGCTGTGCTTGGTGGCGCCCAGGGCCTTGCGAAGTCCGATCTCGCGGGTGCGCTCGCTCACCGTCACCAGCATGATGTTGATCACGCCGATCGCGCCCAAAGCCAGCGTCACCATCCCCACTGTTCCTAGAAACATGTTCATGGCGTCGAAGATAGCGCCTATCATCTTGGACTCCTGGATCGTGTCCCAGCCGTCGAAGGCGTTCTGATCTCTCCAGTCAAAAGCATGATTGCGGGCCACGATCTTGTGGACGTCTTCCTCTGCCACCAGGTGCTCCTCAGTTACCCGCGGCTGATAGTTGACGTAAGAAATTGAGTTCTCGTGGTTTTCTCCTTTGATCGGAAAATGCGTGGCCATCACCTGGAAGGGGATGTAGCTGCGAACATTCAGCCAAGTGTCGTTGCCGTGGCCGATGTGTTCGAGAACGCCGACCACTTCGAATCTGATTCCGTTCAGCAGGACGGTCGAACCCACCGCCGGGCGTCCGGGAAAAAGGTTCTTGTTCAGCTGGTCACCGAGAACGATGACATTGCGCTTTTGCGACTCGTCCAACTGGTTCAGCCAACGTCCCTGCTTGACCGGCAGATAACTGATTTCGTTCAACTGGGGCTCGGTGCCGAGGATCTCCCCGTTGGCGTTAGCGTATTCGCTCACCGCCCGAACGTCATCACGGGTGATGATGGGGGAGGCATTGCGGATGTGGACGGCTTGAATGATATCCAGGTAGTCGCGATAGGTAAGGAGGTAGGAGCGGGCGGAGTTCATGCTACCCGCCATCGCAGGGGCGCGTCCGGGAAAGATGAACATGATGTCTTTGCCGAACTCGGCTAGCTGGCGCTTGTTGCCCGACCGGAATCCCTCGCCGAGACCTACCAGCAGTAGCAGAGATCCAACGCCCCAGGCGATACCGAACATGGTCAGGCAGGAGCGCAGTTTGTGCGCCCAAAGCGTGCGGAAGATCTGCGCGAAGATGTCCAGCAGCATCAGCATAAGCTGGAACATTGTACCGTTCCGAACAATGTAGGCGCGAGCGTCCTCGCTCGTGCTGGCGAGGCGGAGCCTCGCGGGTTCTTTGTTACTGAAGCAGATCCTTGGACCGCCAGGTCGGTGGTTGCACGAGCGTGGACGCTCGCGCCTACATTAGTCAAACTGGATCAGCACAATCTCAGGAGTAGTGCCCAGGCGCAGGGGCGGACCCCAAGTACCGGCTCCGTAAGAGACATAGACGAGGAGATTGCCCAAACGTTGCAATCCGTAGACGAACTTGCCGTAGATTCGGGACGTAATCCAGGTAAAGGGGAAAAACTGTCCGCCGTGGGTGTGGCCGGAGAGTTGCAGGGAGAAGCCTTCTTCTTCGGCGATCTGCAGCCGGTCGGGGGCGTGAGTGAGCAGGATGCTGGCCCGGTCTCGATCCACGTCGGCTTGTCGCAATACCGAGCGGAAATGGTCATCATTGGTTGAATCCCGGTAGTGGACGCCGACAATCTGTAACCCATCCACCGTTACTTTTTCATTATTCAGGACGCGCACACCCGAGTGCTCGACTGCATCGAGGTACTTGGTGGAATCGGTAAACTCTTCGTGATTTCCCAGCACAAAGAACGCGCCTTGGGGAGCTGCGAGCCGTGCCCATGGCTGGGCAAGCTCCCGCACCCGCGCGACGGTTCCGTCGTACATGTCGCCGGCGATAAAAACGATGTCAGGACGCAGGCGCGTGAGCGTGGTGACGATGCGTCGCATGAATCGCGAGCCGCGAACATGGCCGAGATGAGTGTCGGTCACCAGCGCCGCTACCCGCCCGCGCCAGGATTCGGGCAGGTTCGGCAATTTGACGCTGACTCGCCTCACCCGCGTCCAGGCGGCATTGACGATGCCATACAGACTGGCCAGCAGGGCGATGGCAAAGAGGACAAACACCAGCTCTCGTGGGTTGGGATGGAGGCCGAAAAGGCGCGCTCCGCCGTAGATCGCCCAGCACCAGCATGCCGCCAGGAAGCAGAAACTCAAGGTCCCAAGCCAGACTGCGGAAATGGTGTACAGGACGCGCACGACAAGATGCGAAGAGCGCCAGGCCAGCAGGGAAGCCAGCACGAAGCTGACGGACAGCAGAGTCAGCGTTATTTGTAAACCGGAAACCCGGGAAGGATCGGGCGCTGCCCAGAAAAAAATCCAGGTTCGGTACAAGAACCAGTGCGCCAGAAATAACACCGTTTGAATGACTGCGACAAAGACAGCGATTCGAGACCTCAAGGTTTTGTGGTTTCTCCGACTCATTAGATGAGACCGGACGGGAATTGGATTTGCCAACTTAGATGGACGATTCCCGAGGCTGTCTAGTGTCATCCTGAGCGCAATCGCCATTCGCTCGCGAATGGGCTGGCGGACTCGAAGGACCCCAACCATCTCGACATGACCCTTGATCGCTAAGGCATGAATTCGTGACTATGGCGCGAAAGCGTGCCACTGCTAGGGGTCCTTCGACTGCGTGGCTGCTTCGCGTAGCCAAGCATTCACTCCGCTAGGAGTTTGTGACTTTTTTGAATTTATGACCAGTTTGTCGTCGTAACTATTTTGTTTGCAACCTCGATTTTTGACGACATCAAAAAAGTCACAAACTCTCAGGATGACACCGTGCCGGACACTCAGGCGACGGCAGATGCTGCCGTGGAACCTGGCCGCGAGGGCTCGCGGGTCGCGGGCATGACCGAAACCGATTTCTTGCCCGCCAGCGTGGTGCGGGTTTCGGTGAGCGTGGTCACCGCCTGGCGGAACTTGGCGCGGGTAATGTTGCGTAGCGCCGACACCAGCGCCGAGTCCTGAACTCCACCGAACAGCTTTTCTGCCTTGTCCGCCAGCTGGACCCAATCATGCCAGTCGCCGATCACGTCCTGCACGTGATTGAGCAGCGCGATCAAGCGGATAGCTGCCGCATCCTTGCCCGCGAGTTCGGCGATGTAACGGGCCCGCTTGCCTGCGATCCTGAACTGATGCAAAGTTCTTTCCGTAACTGTGCCCTGACCGACTTCGAGGTCGTTCAACTTTTGCCGGGCGAGATTTAACGGGTCAGCTGTCTTCGGAATTTCGAGACTGGCGGCGGTTCGCTTCAGGCGCTTGCGTACCTCGGCCACAGTCTGCTTGTCCAGGGACTTCGCCAGCTTCTTTTCTCGCCTGGCGCGTTCCTCAGCCAGAGTGCGCAAGAGTTGCGACTTGCGCTGGGGTTCCTGAGGAATCTTCAGGCTGCGCAAGGCTACGCTCTGGACATCAAGGTCGCGCACCCGTCCTGCTTTCTTTCGCAGGCGGCCCAGGAGTTTTAGCAGCTTCTTGTCATTTCCGTTGCGACTCCCGGCCAAATCTGAAACCAACACTTCCACTCTGCGGCTCGAGGTGCGGAATTTATGGACGTTCTCCGGAGACGGCTTGCTGGCGAGCTTCGCCATTTGCCGAGCCAGTTTGCGGAAAGTTGTGCGAGTATGTTCCCGATGTACAAGCATAAGATCAAAAGTTACGGAGTCTGAGAATACAGCTTGAGCCGGTACTGGTTGCGGTTGAGGACTCGAAATTGGTCGAACCCAACCCTGGGGGGTCCCTGACAGCGGCTTCCCCGGGGCAAGGTCAAACTGCTATTTTAACACTGCTGTAACACGATCATGCTACCTTGCCCGGAATGGCTAATCGAGCTCTAGGGGCGCCTCGACTGACCGGGCCACAACCTGTTTCGGGACAAGCAGTTACGACAGAGACGGGAGACCGCGTGCAGTCGCTGATTACCGCCGGGGACAGCCGCCGCGCAGACGCCATATTTTTCTACGCAATGGTGGCTTGTGGTCTTTCCGTTCTTGCCATCGTCTTCTTGATTGTGTATGAGTTGGTGACCAAGTCCAACCTCTCCTGGCACGCCTTTGGCTTGAAATTCTTTTTCCGCAGCGAATGGGACCCAGTCAACGACCAGTATGGGGCTCTGCCGTTTGTCTACGGGACGATCGTCTCTTCGATTCTAGCGCTGATCATCGCGGTACCGCTGGCCATCGGAGTGGCGGTTTATATCACCGAGATGTCGCCGCGCTGGCTGCGGGGAGCGCTGGCCTTCACCACCGAGTTGCTGGCCGCCATCCCCAGCGTCATATACGGATTGTGGGCGATTTTCGTGCTGGTGCCTCTGCTCCGACAATACCTGGAGCCCTGGCTGGCAAAGTACCTGGGCTGGACTGGTTTGTTTGAAGGAACACCCTATGGCATTGGTATGCTGGCGGCGGGAATCATTCTGGCAATCATGGTGGTTCCTATTATCTCTTCCATTACGCGCGAGGTGATGACTGCCGTCCCGCAGCAACAGCGGGAAGCCGTCCTCGCGTTGGGAGCCACCCGGTGGGAGATGATCCGCACCGGGGTTTTGCGCAATGCTCGCGCAGGTATCATGGGCGGCGTGATTCTCGGTCTGGGCCGGGCGCTGGGTGAAACCATGGCGGTCACCATGGTGATTGGCAACCGTCCTGAGATCGCAAAGTCGCTTTTCGCTCCCGGCTACACCATGGCCAGCGTGATTGCCAACGAATTCAGCGAAGCTACGGGAGACCTTTATCTCAGCGCACTGGTCGAGGTAGGTCTGGCACTCTTTATTGTGACCATCATCGTGAACATTCTGGCGCAGTTCCTGGTGTGGACGGTAACCCGCGGTACACCTGCGAGGGGCAATGCCTAACACAACACCAAAGGTCATGCTCCCCGCTGATTTTGCCAATGCGCCCATCAGCATCGTGCGCCGCAGCGTGAACGCCCTGGTCACGGTTGCGGCTGTCGGGGCAGTGGCCCTGGTAGTGCTTCCCCTGGCTGCGGTCTTTGGCTATCTGATCTACAAAGGGATTGGCTCGATTAACCTGGCGTTCCTGACCCAGATTCCCAAACCCCCGGGTGAAGCTGGCGGAGGCATGGCGAACGCCATCGCTGGATCAGTCTACATTCTGTTGATTGCGAGCTTCTTTGGCGTTCCCCTCGGAATCGGCGCCGGAATTTATCTCTCCGAATACGGTCGCGGCACACGCTTTGGAAACCTGATCCGATTCACCGCCGACGTGCTGAACGGAGTGCCCTCAATTATCGTGGGTATTGTGGCGTACGGCTTGGTCGTGCTCAGCCAGGGACACTTCTCGGCTCTGGCCGGTGGTGTAGCTCTGGCCATCATGATGGTCCCCACCATCACACGGACGACCGAAGAGATGCTGCTGCTGGTGCCACAAATCGTACGCGAGGCCGCTTACGGTCTGGGCGTTTCGCGCTGGCGCACCACGCTTTCCATTACCCTTCGCACCGCGACGTCGGGCGTCATCACGGGAGTGATGCTGGCGTTTGCCCGGGTGGCAGGAGAAACCGCGCCCCTGTTGTTTACCGCGTTCGGCAATCAATACTGGAACTGGAAGATGAACCAGCCCACGGCCGCTCTCTCTCTGCAGATTTTCACTTATGCAATTTCGCCCTTCGATGAGTGGCACAAGCAAGCGTGGGCGGGGGCGCTGATCCTGATTATTCTTATTGTCGCTTCGGTCGGCGCTGTGCGACTTGTGGCCAGTCGCGGTATGCTCAAGGGAGCGAACTGAACAATGGGAGTTGGAATCCAAGTCGACAAGCTGAATGCCTGGTTCGGCAAGACTCAGGCGCTGCACGACATCAACATGACGGTGGCGGCGAACCACGCCACTGCGGTCATTGGCCCCTCGGGATGCGGCAAGTCTACGTTCGTTCGCTGTCTCAACCGCATGCATGAGACGGTGCCGGAAGCGCGGGCCACGGGCCGGGTGCGCATCGGCGAAATGGATGTCTACAACGGGACTTCAGCGGTACAGATTCGTCGCCGCATCGGCATGGTCTTCCAGAAGGCGAATCCCTTTCCCACCATGTCGATCTATGACAACGTGGCTGCGGGATTGACGCTCAACGGCTTCCATGACCGCAAGCGCCTGGATGAAATCGTGGAGCGTTCGCTGGCTCTTTCCGCATTGTGGGACGAAGTCAAGGACACGATGAAGAAGAAATCCGGCGCCAGCCTGTCCGGAGGCCAGCAGCAACGCCTCTGCATTGCCCGCGCCATCGCGGTCGAGCCGCAGGTGCTGTTGATGGATGAGCCCTGCTCGGCCCTCGACCCGATTTCGACCGGCAAGATCGAAGAGCTCATTTTCCAGTTGAAGGAACGGTTCACCATCGTAATCGTGACCCACAACATGCAACAGGCTTCGCGGGTGGCTGAGTTCACCGGATTCTTCCTTCTGGGCAAACTGATCGAGTTCGACAAGACAGAAAAGATTTTTACCACCCCGTCCGACAAGCGGACGGAAGACTACATCACAGGCAGGTTTGGATAATGGCGCGCACCCGTTTTTTGCAGGGACTGGACGATCTCCGGGCACGTTTGCTCCGTATGGGCGGGCTGGCCGAGCAGGCCGTGGACCGCGCCTGTCAGGCATATATCGAGCGCGATCTTACGCGCTGCCGCATGGTGCTCGAAGGCGAGACCCAAATCAATATCGCCGAGCGCGAGATCGACGAACTGGCCTTCGATCTTCTCGCCATGCAGCAACCCATGGCGGTTGACCTGCGTTTCATTCTCGCGGTCACCAAGATCAATGCTGACTTGGAGCGGGTAGGCGACCAGGCGGTGAACATTGCCGAACGCGTGATGGACATGGTGGATCTGCCCAAGGCCGATCTTCCCGTGGACATCCCGCGCATGGCAGCTGCGGTTTCCGCCATGGTACGCCGAGCTCTGGAATCCTTCATCGAAGGAAAGGCTGAACTGGCGCAGGCGGTTCTCGAGATGGACAACGTGGTCGATCGCATGAAGGATGAAGCCTTCATTGTCCTGGTGAAATCCATGAACGAACATCCGGAGACCACCCGTCAGGCGCTGGACGCGTTGCTGGTGGCCCGCAATCTCGAACGCGTAGCTGACCATGCCACCAACATCGCAGAAGACGTGATCTTCTGGGTGCGCGGGGCCGACGTCCGGCACAATGTGGCTCCAGAACAACCTGAGCACCAGGAAGTTACGGATACTCATTAAAGCGTTGCTTCTCAATGCGTCGGAACCGTCTGGGTCGTGCGGCCTGCTGCGGCCGTAGCGCCCCGGAGGGGCGCCCGATAGTAGCCCAGATTTATCGCTGGGTAACCTTCGCACACATTTCGTCCCGTAGGGACGACTGAAACTGCCGCACACGAGCCGGAGATCTTTTTCAGGCGTACCCCTGGCGCGCGCATCGTTCCCTCAGCGTACCCGCTACTAAAGTGGCGGGCTACTATCAAAGGTCCTCCGGGACCGACGGTTCTCAGCTTTCCTTTTATTTGCCGCAGTGCTACAAGTCGTTCAGACCTTTCTGGAGGGATCTTGAGGCGTCTGCCGGGTTCTATCTTCCTGTTTGCCATTTTTCTGTCCTCACTTTCCGCCCAGGATTCAGCCAAACCACGCCATATTCCGCTGCCCACCAGCAAGGTCCTGAATACGCCTTCGCCGGGCCGGATTGGTGCCGTGAACAGCTTTCCGGCGAAGATTGCTCTGAGCCCAGACGGGCGCTATGCGGCACTGCTGAACAACGGTTACGGCACGCAGCAGGCGCAGGCACATCAGTCGATCACCATCCTGGATCTCGCCACCAACCAGTTGAGTGATTTCCCCGACGCCCGGCTCTCGGACACCTCCCATCAAACCTACTTCCTCGGTCTCGCCTTCAGTTCCGACGGTAACCATCTTTACGCATCCATGGGTTCGATCACCGATCCCACGGGCGCGAAGGCGGGCAATACCGGCAACGGCGTCGCGGTTTACAAATTCGAAAACGGCAAGGTGAACCCGGAACGTTTTCTGAAGATCGCGCCCCAGAAAATTGCCGCCGGCAAGAAGGTCGCCTTTGGAGTCAGCAAGACCGCGGCGGGAACCGCGATTCCGTATCCCGCGGGGCTGGCAGTGATTTCCGGCAAAAGCAGCGACCGACTACTGGTCGCCAACAATCTCTCCGACAACGTCGTACTTCTCGACTCCGGCGATGGGCGCGTCTTGCGACAGTTCGACCTGAGCACGCACGAAATGATTCCGTCGTCGTTTCCCTATACCGTCGTTGCCACCGGCGACGGACGCCACGCCTGGTGCAGTCTGTGGAACTCCTCTCGGGTGGTTGAGCTGGATCTGGAGAAGGGAACGGTTACCCGTTCGATCCCACTGCTGGAACCCAAAGATCCGATCGCGCCCGGTTCTCACCCCACCGACCTTCTGGTTAGTGCAGACGAGAAATGGCTCTACGTCGCTCTGTCCAACGCGGATGCTGTGGCGGTGCTCGACACGGCGTCGGGACAGGTGATCCATCTTTCCTCCACCAATCTCCCCGGCCAGCAGCACGCCGGGACTTATCCCAGCGCCTTGGCCCAGTCGCCCGACGGTATGCGCTTGTTTGTGGCGGATGCCTCGTTGAATGCGGTTGCCATGTTTGACACCGCGGAATTGGTAAAGCCGGGCATCGCTTTCCCGCTGCCGCAAGAAGCTCTGGGATTCATTCCTGCCGACTGGTATCCCAGCGCGCTTGCGGTTCATGGAGACGACTTGCTCATCGCCACGGCCAAAGGAGAGAGCAGCGGTCCGGATACCGGAATCAGCCAGCTCAAGAGTGAGCGCCGACACCGCGAGCATCCCTACATTGCTACTTTGATGTACGGGTCGCTGTCCCGTCTGAATTTTCGCAATGCGGAAAAACATTTGCCGGATTTGACGAATCGGGTGAAGGAAAGCAATCTCTTCCTTTCCGACCCCGGCAAGATCACCTTTCGAACTGGCACAAACCCAATTCGCCATGTGATCTACATTCTCAAAGAGAATCGCACCTACGACCAGGTTTTCGGCGATCTGAAAATTGGCGACCGGAAGGTAGGCAATGGCGATCCCTCGCTTACCCTTTACGGCGAAGATGTCACACCCAACCAGCACAAGCTGGCCCTGCAGTTCGGAGTCCTGGATAATTTTTATGACAGCGGTGAGGTTTCCGGCGATGGGCACGACTGGTCGAACGCAGCCATCACCAGCGACTACAACGAGAAGACCTGGCAGATTACCTATCGCGGCCACGAGCACATCTATGACTACGGCGGCACAGTCGCCGATGAATTTCCCCTGGAGCAAGGCGAGCCCAATGTCGACGATCCCGGCACCGGCTACCTCTGGGATAATCTCGCCAGCCACGGCCTAACTTATCGGGACTACGGAGAGTACATCGCCGGAGTGTGGTGCAACGCAGCCAAGCAGTCTGGAGCCTCGCCGAAGGAAGGCAAAGGCACGCCTTCTCCGTACAGTGCGGAGTGCGAGCGCGCGGTGGTCCGAAAAGGCGAGTCCTTGCCGCCTGATGTCGGCCAGCCCCACGGTTCCGGCAGCCCGTGGCCGTGGGCCGTGCCTTTGTTGAAGCGCATGAAGCCCACCAAGGCCGCTTTGCGCGACCATTACCACCCGCTCTTTCCTGACTTTAACACTTCGTATCCCGACCAGTTGCGAACCGATCTCTTTCTCAACGAGTTCGATGAGTTCGTTCGGGCCCGCAAGGAAGCTAAGGGCACTGAGCTTCCTGCATTCGTCCTTCTCTATCTGCCCGACGATCACACCAACGGCACAGCGCCGGGCAAACCGCGTCCCGCGGCATCGGTGGCGGACAACGATCTGGCAGTTGGCCGCGTGGTCGAGGCGGTTTCGCGCAGTCCGTACTGGGATGACACAGCGATCTTCGTGATCGAGGACGACGCCCAGGATGGGGCTGACCACGTAGATGCGCACCGTTCAACCGCGCTCGAGATCAGCAAATATTCGCCCGGATCAACTCAACAGCCTTATGTGGACAGCCGCTTCTACACCACGGTGAACATGATGCACACCATGGAGACTCTGCTGGGTCTGCCTCCGATGAATCAAAACGATGCCTATGCCCCAGTCATGGCGCCCTTGCTCTCGGGGCCGGGTGATCAGCCACCGTTTACCGCCGACTGGAGTAATCGGGACAATGGACTGATTTATCAGACCAACCCGGTCAAGGGGCAGGGAGCAGCGGAGTCGGCCAGGATGAATTTCTCCCGGCCAGACGCGATCAATACCGCGCTGCTCAACCTGGTTCTCTGGCGTGACCGCAAGGGAGACATCCCCATGCCGGCGCCGAAGCACACCGTCTTCCCACAGAAAAGATCCACAGACAAAGACTGAGATGCACGTGTGGGGACGCGTCTCCGACCGGTCCCCACACGGCCATTGCTACTTCGCTGCGGAATTTCCTGCGTCCACATCGGCGAACGAGAATGCCAGCGACACGTTGGGATGTTCTTTACCGGAAACCTCCACGTAGGGATACACGAAATAGTTGAGAGGCGGGCCTTGCTGAGCCGGGCTCAGACGCAGATCGCGTCCCATGCTGAACTGCACCCGGTTGGCGTCGTGCGCTCCGAAGAAGTAGTCGCGCTTTTCCTGGTGCTTCCATGCCTCCGAGATGTCGACTGGAATCCAGCCGTGTTGCGGTTCGAAAAAATCGGACCAGCAATGATAGCCGGCGATCTCCGCAGAATGTTTGTCCGGCGGCAGGGGAAATCCAATTTCGAAGCGCGCCGGAATACCCTGGGACCGAGCCATGGCGATGAACAGGGAATGAAAATCGGTGCAGTTGCCTTTTTTCGCGTCGCAGGCATAGAGCACGTCGCCGTGCCCCCAGCCCGTGCCGGTCTTGTCGTAACGCATGGTGGTAAAAACGTAATCGTAGATTGCCCGCGCCTTGTCGAGCGGCGTGGTTTCGCCTTCGGTCACCTTTGTCGCGAGCTCCGCCGGCAGTCCGGTGACCGGCACTAGCTTGTCCGGTTGCAGATTGTCCTTGCGGTCGCGATCCTTGAGCTCAATTTCGGCTAGGCGTGGCCTGGCGATGCCCAGGGTCAAGCGCTCATGGCGCACCACGTCATAGATGAGTTCGAAGTGCAGTTCGGGGGCCTGCGCTTTCGAGCTTTCGGCGTAATAGATCTCGTTTCCGAATCTCGACTCGTGAGTTTTCTTCAGCTTCAAGTCGCCATTGGCCGAAATTACCTTCACTTCCTGAAACTCGTCCGATTGCGCCGCTGGAAACCAGACTCGCACCCGCTCTCCCGCGGGCACGTTCTTGATCGTGAAACCGTAGTGGAAGGTGAAATGGCGCGTGTTCTGCGCCGAGGCGAGTGAAACCGTAGTCAGCAATAGCGACAGCCATAGCTTCCGCAGCATATGAAGAATCCTTTCGACTTTCCTGATGAAATTAATGATGGGAAGCGACACACGGGCGTTTTAGGACAAGCACCGTCAGGTAAAGCCTTGCCGTCGAGGTCGCATAGGCAGGGTTGATTTTAGTCCAAAACGGCCTGTGGACATCGCAGTTCTGGTCTCTGGGGCGCTCGATTCGCTGCTGCACGAGCGAAGGCGCTCGCGCCTACATGGCATGGCTCGGGTAGAATCTCTGGATGGCTCCTGCGATTCAATGCCGCGACCTGCGCAAGACCTACGACGGCAAGGTGGAGGCCGTCCGCGGGCTGAATCTGGAAATCGAGGCGGGCGAGTGTTTCGGCTTGCTCGGGCCCAACGGGGCGGGGAAGACCACCACCATCGAAATTCTGGAGGGTCTGCTCGCGCCTACCTCCGGGCAGGTCACGATTCTTGGCCAAACCTGGAAGAACGACGCACGCGAGTTACGCGAGGTGATGGGCATCTCGCTGCAGGAAACCCGTCTCTCGGAGAAATTGACCGTCTTCGAGACAGTCGAATTGTTTTCTGGTTTCTACAGCCGGCCCCGCGCACCCCTCGAAGTGCTCGAACAGATGCAACTCACGGAGAAGGCCGATGCCTGGGTAGGCAAGCTTTCAGGGGGCCAGCGCCAGCGGCTGGCTGTGGCAACCGCGCTGGTCGGCAATCCCAAAATCCTTTTTCTGGACGAGCCCACAACCGGGCTGGATCCACAGAGTCGGCGCCAGCTCTGGGACACGATTCGTGGTTTCCAGCAGGCTGGAGGCACGGTGCTGCTTACGACCCACTACATGGACGAGGCCGAGCGCCTGTGTGATCGTCTGGCCATTGTCGATCACGGACAGGTGATTGCGGAAGGCACGCCGGCGGATTTGATCGAGCGCCTGGGCGGGCACCACATGGTGGAATTTCAGGTGAGTGGCAACTCAAACGGCAATTCAGCTGATGTCTGGCGGGCGCTTCCGGGGGTCGAGTCCGTGCGACAGGACAATGGTTTCTTCTGTCTGAATGTGCACGAGCCCCACCTAACCATTCCGGCGCTGCTGGTTGCGGTTGAGAAGGAGGGTCAGCATCTGTTGCACCTGACCACACGCCAGGCGAGTCTGGAAGATGTGTTCGTTCGGCTCACGGGCCGCCATCTGAGGGAGGAGTGAAGACCAGCAATGCCCGCGCAGGGACGGGCGCCCCATTCGCCGCCCTGGTCGAGCGAAGCTCGACAGTTCTGCGATGACCCGGGAGGGAGATCGATGACCGTTGCGCAGCAAACTCCGACACACGTCCCGCCCGATTCCCCCAGTGCGCCTCCTCGTAATGGGCGCTGGTCTGGCTTCAGTCACTTGTTGAGAGCACGCCTGCTGGAGCTCAAACGCGAGCCGGAAGTCATTTTCTGGGTCTTCGGATTTCCGCTACTTCTCGCACTCGGACTAGGGATTGCGTTCCGCAACAAGCCGGCCGATGTTACCCCGGTTGCTATCGTTGCCGGTCCGGGCGCTGACAATGCTGTGAGCCTGCTGCGGCAGTCGCCGCGCGGTTCGCCGATTCGCGTGGCCGTTGTAACGGAAGCGGAGGCATGGCTGGGGTTCCGACTGGGGAAGTACGACCTGGTGATTGCGCCGGACGGTAAGGGCGGCTTTCAGTATCGCTACGACCCCGCACGCCCGGAGAGTGTACTGTCCCGGGCAGAAGTGGACGATGCTCTGCAAACCGCAGCCGGACGCCTGGATCCGCTGCCGACCTCGGCGGTCGCTTCTACTGAACCCGGATCGCGCTATATCGACTTCCTGATTCCCGGCCTGCTGGGAATGAACCTGATGAATTCCGGCATGTGGGGTATCGGGTTCGCCCTGGTAGATATGCGCCAACGCAAACTGCTTAAACGTTTTGTCGGCACTCCCATGCGTCGCAGTGATTTTTTGCTCGCTTTGACCGCCAGTCGCCTGGTTCTTATGCTGGTCGAGATCGTCCTGCTGCTAGGTTTGGGTGTGCTGGCCTTTGACATGCAAGTTTTGGGCTCGGTCATCACGATTCTGCTGCTCAATACGGTCGGCGCCGTATCCTTCGCGGGTCTTGGACTGCTCACGGCCAGCCGCGCTCAAAAAATTGAAAGCGTCAGCGGGTTAATGAACCTGGTGATGATGCCGATGTGGATCTTCTCGGGAGTCTTCTTCTCTTCCGAGCGTTTTCCCGCGATGTTGCAACCTGTCATCAAACTGCTGCCATTGACGGCGCTGAATGACGCCTTGCGGGCCACCATTTTGCAGGGCGCGTCGCTGGGAGCCCAGTCGGGACGCATCCTGGTGCTGCTGGTGTGGGGAGGGATCTCATTTATCCTAGCTTTGCGCTGGTTCCGCTGGACTTAGCTCGCATTCCTGGTCCTCCCGGTCCTCTTGTAAGCGCTTGCATTCTCATCTATTTCCGGGCGCACTGTGAACTTTCCCATGTTAGAATCGGGTAAGTTTTCAACCAAAACCAGGGTCTGTTTGCGAAGCGCCGCCATTCTGGCGCCGGGTTCAGCCAACGGGCACAAGGGTCGGGGTTACGTTTCTCGCGGGCCTCGTCAGACCCTCAATTCGCGGGATATGACTCGTGTTTCTGTTGTCTGGCCAGCAGTTCTTTCCGCCACTTCGCATCGGGTATAGCTTTCGTCGTGGTTGCTTGCTGCGTTCAGGAGCTGGCATGAAAGTACTCGAGCGGCAGATCACTTACGCGCCTTTTCTGGAGCGACTGCGTTCCGCACCGGCCCGCGTCCTTTTGCTCGACTATGACGGGACGCTGGCGCCGTTCTCCGTCGACCGCACTCTGGCTTTTCCTTATCCCGAAATTCCGCCGCTTATTGTTCGCATCATGAGGAAAGGTACTCGCGTGGTGCTGATCAGCGGGCGTCCGGTGCGGGAAATACTTTTACTCAGCGGAATCTGTCCCCAGCCGGAAGTGTGGGGAAGCCACGGCCTGGAGCGGCTTAGAGCCGATGGCCGCTATGAAGTCAGTTCGGTGCCCGCCCACAAAGATTATTTGCTGGCAGCTGAAGCCATGCTGCGCGATGCCGGACTCGAGAGTCAGACCGAGGTCAAGCCGGGTGGAGTCGCGGTGCACTGGCGAGGTCTGGATCCTGGCAAAGCAGAGAAAACAGCCAGGGAGGTTTCGCGGCTTTGGAAGCCCCTTCTGGAACGGGCACCGCTAAGGTTGCTCGAATTTGACGGCGGCCTGGAAATTAGAGTGGCCGGCCCAGGCAAAGGGGACGCGGTTCGCGCCATCTTAAGGGAGTCTACGCCTGGTGCTGCTGTCGCGTATCTGGGCGACGATCAGACTGACGAAGACGCATTTCACGCGCTTAAGGGCAACGGGCTGACGGCTTTAGTTCGTCCTCAGTCACGGCCAACGGCAGCCGACATCTGGCTGCAACCACCTCACGAGCTGCTCCAGTTTCTGATGGAGTGGCTGCGCGCTTCTGGAGGCCAAGGATGAACGAAATCAAAGGACGCGTGATTAATGTTTCGAACCGGCTGCCCGTTCTCATCCGGAGACATGCCAGTGGCACACGGTTGGAACGGAGTTCCGGTGGGCTAGCCACGGCCCTCGAAGCGGGTTGGCGCGACCAACCCGGAGTCTGGATTGGCTGGGCCGGCGCCACTCCGGACGAATCGATTGAGCCGTTGCTGGTCCGGGCCGCGCGGCGCCGTTCGTACACTCTCCGGTCGGTGGCTCTGACGGAAGAAGATATCGCAAAGTTCTATTCCGGCTTCGCCAATGAAATCATCTGGCCTCTGTTTCACGACATGCCTTCACGCTGCAATTTCGATCCCGAGTATTGGGCAACCTACCAGAATGTGAATCGCAAGTTCGCCGCTGTGGTGGCGGAAACTGCGCAGGAAGACGACTTTGTCTGGGTCCACGACTACCACCTCATGTTGACGGCGGCGTCCCTGCGGCAGGCGGGAGTGCGCGCCAATATGGGATTTTTCCTGCATATCCCTTTCCCGTCACCTGACATATTTGAAAAGCTTCCGTGGAAACAACCGATTCTGAAGGCATTGCTGGAATTCGACGTAATCGGGTTCCAGGGCGATCGCGACCGCTCAAATTTTGTGAGCTGTCTCGAACGCCTGCTCCCTGAGGTCGCCGTCGAGCGCGGGACCTCCCATCTGCTGGTCGGTCTGGCCGGCCGGCGGTCAGTCGTCGGCACGTTTCCGATCGGCATCGATTTTGAAGCCTTTGAGCACGACGCGGAGCGTCCGGAGATTGCCGCCCATGCGGCGGAGATCAGAAAACGTGTGGCAGATGATGTGCTGGTGCTGGGCGTGGACCGGTTGGATTACACCAAGGGAATTCCGGAGCGGCTCAAATCGTTCCGGCTGCTGCTGCGCCGCTTCCCCGAGATGAGAGGTCACATCACGCTGGTGCAGGTGGTCGTCCCCAGCCGTGAGGAAATTCCCAACTACAAGCACCTGCGCCGGGAAGTGGAGCTGCTGGTCAGCCAGATCAATGGCGAGTTCACGGAACCGGGATGGGTGCCGGTCCACTATATTCACCGCAACCTGGGCCGTGAGGAACTGCTGGCCTATTACCGCGCGGCCGACATCGGTCTGGTCACCCCGCTCAAGGATGGCATGAATCTGGTCGCCAAAGAATTCTGCGCGGCGCAGATTGACGAACGGGGCGTGCTGATTGTCAGTGAGTTCGCGGGCGCAGGACCGGAGTTGCGCAGCGGGGCCATCATCGTCAACCCCAACGATTTTTCCCAAGTGGCGCAGGCCCTGTACGACGCAGCTCACATGACGGCCGAAGAAAAGCGTAGCCGCATGCGGCTGCTGCGGCAGATCGTGAAAGACCACAACGTGCACCGCTGGATCCGGTCGTTTCTACAAGCTGTCCCCTCATCCGATCAGGTGAAAGGCGGTTCGGGCAGCGCTTCGTGGTCGGAGCTTGACGGGGCGACTGTGGGACCACCCATTGCATCATCTTTTGGATCGGTGGTGCGAGTGGATCAAAAGATGCCTGGGGTGGCCCTTTTGGCCTCGGCCCTCTCGCCCAGGACTCGCCCGCGATATGCCATGGGGAGAGACGCCAAGCTTCATTTACTGAGGAGCGCCGCCGGCGAGGACTAGAGGTTTGCGACTCAGAAGTGATGCGAAAGTGTTTCCCTGTGAAAGACACTTTTCGGTCACAAGAACTTCTGGACCTCCTTCTTCAGTTTGCTGAGCCTATCCAGGGCAATCTTGATCTCTTGCCCTTCGACGAAGCCGTCAGGACTGTGGCTCAGGGCTTCGCGCCGAGTAAGGATAGCGGCCTCGGCGATCTCGACGCGTTTGAAAAGAATCTTGCGGTCGGTTTCCTGCAGGGCGGATTCTTATTCGAGTTGCCACCATCAGAGCCGCGTTCTGGAACCGAAGATGAGAGCTTACGAGAAACCATCGGCCGTTTCCTGATTCGCGAAGCTGAACGGTTCAAGTGTCAGCATCGTAAGAAGAGAGATGGGCTGCGCCTGCCCGGTAGCGTACATGCATTCGTACGCCGCTCGACCTGGGAACAGGGGACAACCGGGTGGACAGCGTTCAGTAGCGGCTCAGTTTCCTCAAAAAACACCCCTTTGTCATTTCGAAGCCAGGTCTATCGGCGGGGAGTCTGCTTGCTGCCAGCAGCGAAGCAGCAGATTCTTCGCGCGACTCTGCCGCGCTTCGGAATGACATTTCTTTTGGGGATTTTCAAGTTACACCGTTACCGAATGTTGGTGGCCGTTGATTTGACCGACGCGAACCACTAAAATGCGTGTCCGGGCAGGCCAAAATCAAACGCCGGTGATCAAAGACTTTGGGGGACTATGAAACTACAGACCAGGAAACCACTTGCCGATGTTCGGGCGCTCGCCGCCGGTCTTATCATTCTTATTGTGGTCATGGCGGCTGTGAGCCCCGCAGCCGCTGAGGACAGTGCATCTGGCGCCGCTGTGTATAAATCGAAGTGCCAAACCTGCCACGGGCCAGACGGTGGCGGCACTGCGGTGGGAAAGAGCCTGAAAGCGGCTGATCTGCGCTCCCCGGACGTCCAGAGCAGATCGGACGCCGAACTGACCCAGGTCATCTCCGACGGAAAAGACAACATGCCCGGGTTCAAGAGCGCGATCACGGATGACGAAATTCAGGCTGTCCTGGCGCATGTTCGTACCTTCGCAGCAAAAGGGGATTCCGCTTCCAAAAAGAAGTAGAACAAGCAATCCGCTCTCGGCTGATTCTGGTTACGCCGCGATCCCCGCGGCTCAACCGCCGAAACTTGATCCCGTTCGCTATACTCTCATCTTAAAACCGACTTCTGGAGCTCCCATGAAACGAAGCTTCCTTGTTGCGGGGATATGCTCGGGTCTGTGCGCCGGTCTATGGATGATGGCTCCGGTCCTGGCGGCCGCACAGGATTCGTCGAAGATTATTGCGATGGAGAACCTGTGGAACCGCGCCGAGCTGAGCAACGATGCGGCTGCCGTGAAGCTGCTGCTCGCGGATGATTTCGTAATGACCGTGGCTGAGGGCACGCTCTATAACAAGGCGCAGATGGTCGCCTCGGTAGCCGATAAGTCCTATCGTCCGCTGGCGCTGCAGTCCAGCGACATGGTGGTCCACTATTACGGAAATACAGCCGTCCTGACCGGCGCTTATTACGAAAAGGGAATTGACAAAGGCAAGCCCTGGGAACGCCGCGGGCGCTTCACCGATACGTGGATGAACCTGAATGGAAGGTGGCAGTGCATCGCCAGCCACTTCAGCGTCAAACCAAAATAATGAAGATGTGTATGGTCGCGGGCGACGCGCCCGCGCGAAAGTAGTGATGATCAAATTTGCTCAATACTGGATCGACAAACTAAATCTGATCGCCCATCCCGAAGGCGGCTACTATCGCGAGACTCATCGCTCCGAGCTTGCGATCGCGAGGGAAGCCTTGCCGCCGCGGTTTACCGGGCCGCGTCTGGTTTCGACGGCGATCTATTTCCTGCTGGAAGGAGAGAACTTTTCCGCTTTCCATCGTTTGCACTCGGATGAGCTCTGGCATTTTTACTCCGGCAGCGCGATCACCGTGGATGTGATCGAACCTGACGGCGGCCACTCGGAGATCCAGTTGGGGAGTGACCCCGACGCGGGGGAGGTGTTTCAGGCGGCAGTCACGGGCGGCCGCTGGTTCGCTTCCCGCGTCCGCGATCCCAAATCGTTCGCGCTGGCGGGCTGTACGGTCTCGCCGGGCTTCGATTTCGCAGACTTTGAGTTGGGCAAGCGGGCGGAGTTGGTCAGGCTCTATCCGCAGCATCAAAAACTGATCGAATCACTGACTCGGAGTTGAGACCGAAAGCCTAAAACGCTATTCGGGCCAGATCTCCGCGGCAGTGCCGGATAGAATCTGCTGCCGGGTTTCTTCGCGCAGGGGCAAGACCATGAAATCGTCCAGGTTCTTCTTGATGTCCGGAACGCCCGGGCCAGGCCAATCGGTGCCGAACAGGGTCTTGGTTGCGATTTCGTCCAGCCGTGGGAAGTACTTGAGCAAGGTCTTTGGCGGGATGCCGCTTATATCCAGATAGACGTTGGGATGCCGTCGCAAAAGGAAGAATGCTGTGTCCATCCAGAGCGGCCGGCCGCCATGCGCCATAAGTATCTTCAGCTTGGGAAAATCCACCGCGACGTCATCGATATAGATCGGGTCTCCGTACTTGTTGCGGGCGCCCTGAAAAATTGAGGTGCCGGTATGGAACATCACGGGAACGCCGTTGGCCTCCGCCGCCCGATAAATAATTTCCAATTCCTTCACCCCATGAAGGTAGTCGTTGGGAAACAGCAGTTGATGGGGGGGATGGATCTTGATCATGCGAATCTTCAGCCGTAGAATCTGCTCGACGTCCGCCATGATGTTGGGCGAATGCCGGGGATGAAGTCCGCCACACGAGATAAAACGGTGGAGATCTGCCTTGGTGTAGTCGGCCACCCACTGGTTGACCTCGCGACTAAAGCCAATCACTTCCGGCGCGACGTAATTAATCAGGACGGCGCGCCCAATCCCGGCCGCATCCAGATACTTCAGGAAGGCCTGGGGTGACTGACAGAACTCCACAATCTGCTCGTAGTTGGGCCGCTTGTGTTTTATGAGCGCCAGCGCCTCCGGCTTGAACATCTGCAGCGGCTGAATGTGGATGTGGCAGTCCGTAATCATGGGGATCGCATCAGCGTTGAAGGCGAGGTAGAACCTTATCCAAGGCAGGTTGTGCTTTGCAACTTAAAAACTTGGAGGGAGTATAGAGGATTCTTTCTCACCACTGTCAGTAGGGTGGAGCGGTGAAAGGGTGGAACAGGCCTTCAGGCCTGCAAGCCGCTACGGTCCAGCACTGGGGCTTTCAGCCCCTGAGGCACCTCAGCGGCTGAAAGCCAGACCGGCACAGACTTCAATGCAGCGCTAAAGCGCCGCTCCACCCAAGACAGAAGATCCACCCAACACTCAACTCCGAGGAGTCATGCTCGATCCATCGCGAGCACCCGCTTAACAGTGGGAGAATTCCAAGCGACCCCAGTACTCATCGCCAGATCGACTGGGCCGACACTTTCGTGCTCTGCACGGGTCACTCCCAAGGTTCCGGAGCGTTGACTTTCCTCGGGGCTCTGGCACAATTCGCCTAAGCCCAAAAAGAGCAGGTCTCGATTGGGAAAGGGAACCCCCGTGGAAATACTGAAACGTCTGATTGCCGGAGTACTCTGCCTTCTGCTTTCTCCGCTGCCGGCGCTTTGTGAGCCACCTGCTGCAGGACAGCGCGCGGGGCAGATCAATGCCTTGATTCCCGCCGCCACGAAGAACGAACAAGCGACCAAGGCCAAGGACGAACTTGACTGGAACGATTTGCTGAAAACGGCCGCGAGCGGGCGCGTGCGGGCGGGCCTGGATGATGGATCGATCCTCAGCGTCGGCGCGAATAGTGAATTGCGCGTGTTACAGCATGATGCCGCCTCCCAGCAGACCTCACTGGAAATGAACGCCGGCCGCCTGCGCAGCAAGGTAGTGAAGATCACGCAGCCCAACGGCAAATTCGAAGTGCACACACCCAACGCCGTGATCGGCGTGATCGGCACGGATTTCTATGTCGAGTACGGCAACAACAAAACCACCGTCATTTGCTATACCGGCATGGTAACGGTCTCGCCCCTGGGCGGTGCCCACGCCAGTAACAATGCTTCCAACGCCGGCAATCCCGTGACTCTGGCTGCGGGTCAGATGGTTGAAATCACCACCGAATTGCCTCCGGGCGGCTACCAGTCACAGCCGACGCCAGGCGATATGCAGCGCGCAAGTATGGAATCTACCGACGTTCCGAACCTGCCTCCTCCGCCTGCGACGGCCGGGTTGACCAGTTCCTGGCACTGGGTGGCGCTGCTGGGCGTTTTCGCAGGAGCGGCCGTCGGTTTGACCTACGCCGTGGATCGCGGAACGACGACCGGACAACCAAGGCAGCCGCAAACGAGCTGCCCGGTGGGCGTCCCCAAGAATCAGTGCAATTAACAATCTTCAGCGTAGTGAGCTTTCGCTCGACCAGGCCGGGATGACACCGCAAGCCAAACGGAAATGGTCGGCCGGGCTGGGTCGAGTCTCGGCCCGCCAGGTGGATCTTGCCTTGGCTGTACTCGTGACGTTCGCGGGCCTGCTCCTCTTTGCTTTCTCTGGTATCGGCGGCAATCGTCGCGCCGGGTTCCTGTTTCTCCAGAATGTCGAGCTTCGTACCCTCGATCTTCGTTTCGCCCTTCGCGGTACGCGGCCGCACGATGATCGCATCGTGATCGTCGGTATTGACGAGCGGACCCTTCAGAAGCTGGGATCGTTCCCCCTGCCGCGAAAATCGTACGCCCGGCTGGTCGAGAGCCTCTCGAACGCCGGTGTTCGCGTAGTCGCCTTCGACGCCACTTTCCCCACTCCGGAGAGCAACTCGGGCCTCGAAGCCTTGCGGAGACTCCAGGCGGAAGTCGGGCCTGGAGCAGCGCCGTCTTTCCTGAAACAGATTCGAGACCTCGAGACCGCGAGCGATCAGGACGCCGTCTTCGCGACTGCATTGAAGCAATCGGGCAACGTCGTGCTGGGACATTTGTTTCTGGACGAGCAGCGCGCCCGGTCATCCGACCCCAAGATGGCGGAGGAATATTTCAACCTGGCCTGGGCCAAGGCATTTCCCCAGGTGCTCAAGGTCAAGTCCAAAGAAGGTGCTGACTTCGACATGGGCAAGGCATGGATCGAGAACGGCGGCACGGTCGCCGCCGGAGCTGAAGCCAACATCGCGAAGCTGGCGGAAGCCGCAGCGTCTTACGGATTCATCGACATCAATCCTGACCCCGACGGCACGCTGCGCCATGCGCTCCTCATCATGCGTTACCGCGATCAGGATTTCTTTCCCTCGCTCGCTCTGCAATCGGTGCGAGAATACGAAAAGATTCCCGACCAGGAAATTGCCGCCTACATCGCGGAGACCGGCCTGGAGCGTCTCCAGTTCGGCAAGCATCTGCTGCACCCATCTCGCGACGGGACCGCCATCATTAACTACACCGGGCCCTACCGGACCTACCAGCAATATTCCATGGTGGACGTGATCGACGGCACGGTTTTACCGGCCGCACTCAAAGACAAGATCGTCCTGATCGGCGCTACCGCCATGGCGATCGGCGACCTGCGCAATACGCCCTTCCAGGGTGGAAGCTCCAGCTACATGGGCGTCGAAGTCCACGCCAATATCATCGACAACCTTCTGCACGACAGTGAGCGCGGACGCACGTTTCTGGCCCGCGGAATCCGGGAAGATCTGATCGACGCCGGCTTCATCCTGTTGTTTGGACTGGTGTTCGGCGCCTGGTTTGCGCGCATCAAGCCACTGTATTCGACTCTCTCCCTGGTGCTTACTCTGGCCGGGTTTGGATGGTTTGTCTATTTCAGTTTTGTTTCCATGGGCAGGTGGCTCAGCTTTGTGATTCCCGCGGGGACGCTGGTGGCGAATTACGCCGTCATCACCAGCTTCCGCATGATCTTTGAGGAGCGCGAAAAGAGGAAGATCCGCAAGACCTTCTCCCAGTATCTGTCGCCCGGCGTAATCGCGCTGATCGAGAAAGATCCGGAGAAATATATACGTCCGGGCGGCGAGACCAAGGAATTGACGGTCATGTTCAGCGACATCCGCGGGTTTACCAGTCTCTCGGAGGGCATGACCGCCGACGAACTCGTGCGCCTGCTCAACGAATATCTGGGAGAGATGACGGACGTTATCTTTCGCAACCTGGGCACGCTCGACAAGTACATCGGCGACGCCATTATGGCGTTTTGGGGATCGCCGTATCCGCAGAGCGACCACGCTTTCCGAGCCTGTACTTGTGCGATTGAAATGATCCGCGGGCTGGAGAATCTCAACCTCAAGTGGCAGGCGGAAGGGCGGAAAGAAATCGCCATCGGAATCGGCGTGAATACCGGCCCGGTGAACGTTGGAAACATGGGCTCGGCCAAGCGGCTGGCGTGGACTGTGATGGGAGACAACGTCAATCTGGCTTCGCGCCTGGAGGGAATGACCAAGCAATATCGTTCCCGCATCGTCATCAGCGAGGGAACCTACCGTCAGGTTGCGGACCATTTTGTCTGCCGCGAACTGGATCGAATCCGGGTGAAAGGCAAACATCGGCCGGTAGTGGTTTACGAACTAATGGATATTGAAGCGGCCCGACCGAAATACCAGACGCTCATCACCCGCTTCAAAAGCGCCATGGAAGCCTACCACGCGCAGAACTGGCGCGACGCGGCGGGCAGGTTCGGAGAACTTCTCGCATCTTATCCGGAGGACGGGCCGACACAAATCTTCTTGCAGCGCGCTGTGGAATTTCTGGAAACGGCGCCGGAGCCCGACTGGGATGGCGTTTACGTGATGAAGAGTAAGTAGGTGAAGATCCCGTGGAGCGTGGAGCTGCGGATCAGACATCGCCGCTGGGACCCCGGGCCGTCTACCGCATGACTGCCTCTGCTCAAACCCTGGCTACCTGGCAGACACCGTAACCGCTCCCGCCATGTCCTTGCCGCCCGGGGCGCCGTGGAAACCGCAGAAATACCGGTACACGCCGGGCTTATCGAAGCGTCGCTCGAACTTGCCGCCGCTGACCAGCGGGGTTGACTCGAAAGATCCGTCGTCCGCTTTTACCGTGTGGCGTCCTCTTTCGTCCACCCATTCCACAACCGTGTCCGGCGGCACCGTGACCTGGGCTGGTTCAAAGCTGAAGTTCTTGACGGTCACGGTAACTCTGTTCTCAGCCGCGCTGGATGGTCGGGCGTCAGCCCCGTTTTCAGGAACGCGGACATACCAGATGTAGTAGGTCCCGCAGCCGAGCAGGAAGGCCAGCCACCACAGAGCCAGCGTCGCACGCATCCACGGTTTGTAGTTGGAAAACCGCAGCCACCCCGGCAGAAGGCTCGTTCCCGCCACCGCCAGGACATACAGACCGAGCCACTGGGCAGCAAAACCCAGCACGGCATGAGCGCTTGCCATCCCGTAGTAGCTGTCCTGGAACCATAACCTAATATTTGGGACGACCTGGCGGCGGTACGAAGGAAGCATGATGGTGACGATCAGTACGATATTCAGCAGCACTAGAACAGCCTGCAAGCGGCCATGCGCGCGAAATTGCTTCTGCCGCGCCAGCAACCTCCCCAGGGAAAGTCCCAGCACCATGAGAAACTGGAGTGCCAGATTTGCCGCTGCGGGCCTCATCGCGATTGTGGACAACGGGTGAATCGGCATCGTGGCCCCGTGTCAGGCAAGCTGGCAAGAAGCCGGGCGGGGACGCCCGAGCAATCAGGTCTTGAGCGCCCCGTGCCGGCCACGAGGGAATAGCCCCGCTCGCTATTTTTCCACGATGTCTTTCTTCATGGGACCGAGCACACCGAGTAGCGTGTTCTTGTCGGCAGTCGCAACGTGGAACTTATCGAGCGCGCCCGACAGGTCCTCCACCAGGGCATTAAAGTCTGCCTCGGTAATCCCCATACCGGCATGAGCGGTCTTCATGTCCTTGCCGGTGTATTTGCAGGGACCACCGCTGGCTTCACAGATCTGATCGACCAGCTTGCCTTTGAAGGCAGCCAGACGGGCCGGATCCGCAGCCGTGTCTTTGAAAAAGCCATTAATGCGAGTGTCCGCAGCCACCCGTCCCACGAACTCGTCCACTACGGCCACGATCGCCGCCTTGCCACCCAGGCGGTCGTAGAGTGATTTTTCCTTGGCGAAGCTCACAGTCGTAATCGTGGCCAGCATCAGGGTTGAGATCAGTACTTGCCTAACCAGTCGACGCATAGTTTCTTCTCCTGTTGCAAATTTGCACTCTTCAGATCATGGGGCCCCGAGGTTACCACCCAGCGGTCATATCGTTATGTACGGTCTGGATCGCACGCTGGACTGAAGCTTCTCGAATAAAGATTTCGGCATGATACATGAGTTTCGTTCGTTCCCACGAATTTTAAAATGTAGCTCTGAAGCGCCTGAACGAGGTCGATAAATAGCATCGACCGAAACGAGAACGCCTAACTGTTCCGCCAGACCCATTCGCAGCCGAATGGGCGCCTGCGCTCAGATGACGATTGCCAACTTTACTGGTCGAAGTTCCGCCAGTGCCGTCCATCGCGCTCGAGCAATTCTTCTGCGTCTTTCGGGCCCCAGGTGCCGGCGGCATAATTGGGGAAATTGCGCGGCGGCAGAGCCTTCCAGAGATCTAGCATCGGACTGACCACGCTCCATCCGGCCTCGACCATGTCGGCCCGCTGGAATAGCGTGGCGTCTCCGACCATGCAATCGTGCAGCAGGCGCTCGTAGCCTGTGGTGGATTCCTTGCCGAAGTAGTCGGAATATTCGAAGTCCATATCCACGGTTCCCAGGCGCATCACCGGGCCGGGTGTTTTGGCGGCGAAACGCAGAGCGATACCTTCCTCCGGCTGAATGTGCAGGACCAGTTGGTTCGGCATGAGCTTTTCCACTCCTGTATCGCGGAAGAGCACGAAGGGGGCGCGCCGGAACTGGATGACAATATACGTCGCGCGCGACGCCATCCGTTTCCCGGTGCGCAGGTAAAAGGGGACACCTGCCCAGCGCCAGTTGTCCACTTGCAACTTCACTGCGACAAAAGTCTCGGTTCGCGAATCAGGCGGCACGCCCGGCTCGTTGCGATAAGCCGGAACATGCTGGCCGGCCATTTCCCCCTCGCCGTACTGGCCTCGCACGGTGCGGGTCAGGACATCTTCAGACGTCAACGGCTGGATCGCGTGCAGGATCTTTGCCTGCTCGTCGCGCACCGCGTCGGCCTGGAAGGAAATCGGCGGCTCCATCGCGGTCAGGCTGATGAGCTGCATGATGTGGTTGGGAACCATGTCGCGCAAGGCTCCGGCGGTATCGTAATAACCTCCGCGCTGTTCAACCCCCACGGTTTCGCCCACCGTAATTTGCACATGGTCGATGTAACGCCGGTTCCAGATCGGCTCGAAAATTCCGTTGGCAAAGCGAAAAGCCAGAATGTTTTGGACCGTTTCTTTGCCCAGATAGTGGTCGATGCGGTAAATCTGCTTCTCGCTCGCGACCTTGAGAAGCTGCTGATTCAGCGTCTTCGCCGATTCCAGGTCACGGCCAAACGGCTTTTCGATAATTACCCGGCGCCATTGTTGATTCTCTTCCGTCATCAAACCGATTGCGGCAAGGTGCTGCACGATGGGACCGAAGAAGTCGGGCGCGGTGGCGAGGTAATAGAAATAATTGCGGTGGGTGGCGTGGTCTTTGTCCACTTTCTGCAGAAGCTCGTTCAACTGCTGGTAGGTGTTGTCATCCCCGAACTCGCCGGTCATGTAGTAGACGTGGCGCTGGAACCATTCTTGCAGGTCGGCATCGATTGCTTCGCCGGAGAATTCCTTCAGGTCCTGCACCAGCTTGGCGCGAAATTCGTCGGTGGACATCTGGTTCCGCGCGACACCGATCATGGCAAACTCTCGCGACAAAAGGTTGTGTTTCGCCAGGTTATAAAGCGCCGGGATCAACTTGCGGCGGGTAAGATCGCCGGCGGCGCCGAAAATAACCATTGCGCACGGATCGCCACAACGCCCGATCCGCTCGGGTTCTGCTGAGGTAGCTGGCTGGGACATGTTTTATTTTCCTCGACGGAGAAGTTTACCAAGAGCCTGTAAAAAGTTGGTCCGAGCCGGTTGATTCGGTCCTGAATATGACACGCGTGCCGGGCAATAGTTCCAGGACTAGCGTGCCTCAAGGTGAGGCCGACGCGCACAGAGTCCGTAGTTCTACCACATCCGCCTCGGGGGGCAAATTGCCGGTACCTTAGCGGCTGAAGCCGCACCGGAGGCGGCCTTCTATGCGGAGATAAATCGTAGCGCCGGCGTCCCGCCGGCCCGGTGGGCGGGCAACGCCCGCCAGTGTTTTGCGGCGAAGAAGCTTTTCAACAACAGAGGGCGAGACGCCCTCCGGACAGCCGGCGGGACGCCGCCGCTACTTTTTTAGCGCGGTACCGGAAGACGGCCTTCCATGTAGCGTTAAAAACTTGCCTTGAGTGAAGTCGAATGGGCGCTGCTCCACCCAAAATCAACATAGCAAGGATATATTATCTGCTCGAAGAAAGCCTGGGTGAGGAGGAAACTCGTGAAGGTCCACGCGGAGGAGCACTTTCCCAGATTCACTCTCGATGATGAGGAGCAGGTGTGCTGGATCGCCACCTACGTCGCAGCCGGGCGCTGGCAGGAGATCGGCTTACTTGCCGGGCAGCCCCAGTCCTGGTTCCTTGCCTTCGCGCGTAATTTGAAGGGCGATGCAGCGGAGTCGATAAACAATATCTTCTCCGTCCTTCAGCACCTACTGATGGCCCAGCACAAGACCGACTTCCTGAGAACCCAGCTTGAACCAGCCTTCAGCGCCTTCACTCGCGCCAGTGCGATTGCGCTGGCCAAGGCGGCACAGGGCGGAGAGCTGGGGTTTATGGCGGCGTGGAACGGGATCTTCAGCGCAGGATGGGAGGACCGGGTTCCGGAACCAATCCTCGTTACCTGCAGTGGCGGTCGAGGCGATTCTCTGGCCAATGCCGTGACGATTCGGGCTCCCGACCTGGCCATCGCCATCCATGCGGAATACTGGTTTTTGTTTCACTGCTACGGCCGCGATTGGAAATTGGGCCGGGAGCGGCGAAGCACTCCGGCCGCGGATGGGCGGGTCTTCGACCAACTTGAATTGATTTTCCCCGATCAGACGGCGGAGTGGACTTACTTTGATGTAACCGCCCTGGTCACGCCTTCCTCCAATGCGGTGTGAATCGAGAGTCACGGAGGTCGTTGCATGATTTGCTGAATCTCGGCGAGCTCTGTGGTTAGAGACTTTAATCTCAGCCAGGCATGAAAAAATCTTAAACCGCAAAGTCAGGCAAAGATGCAGCTCAGAACGCAAAGGAACGAGGAGTGAAATCATGGCTATCGCCTGCCAATAGGCGAACTTGACATTTCCGTAGACGGAGATAAGATTCCCCTTACTTTGAGGGGCTTGGCGTCCTACCATTTAAGCGCGGATATTCTGCACAACATCCGAAAATGTGTCACCAGTATTGGAACAAGGAGGTTGCGAAGGTTGAAGGGTAACGGAGCCCTTCGGTGTTCCATGGAACACTCGACTGAAGGGACGCCGCCGAATTATTTCGACGCGCGCGTGGGCCAAAGGATACAGACGGCATAAACGGATATGTGAGATTTTATCCCGCTATTCTCGGCGGACCCCTGATGAAAAAATTATTGCCGAAGAAGGGCGCTTTGGCTGCGAACCGGTGCAACCGGCAGAGGTTGTCGCGCACTTCAATTTTTGCCGCAATTCTTTTGGTTCTCGGTCTGTCATCGTTATCTTCCGCACAGCAAGCGCGTCGAATACCCGGACAAAAACCTCTGCAGACGGCCGCTGTTGCCGGAACGATTCGCGATCAGGACGGACGTCCGGTGCCGGGAGTGGTTGTCGAGTTTCGTAGTCGGGCCAGCCAAAAGAAGTTTTCCGCAATCGCGAGCTCGGAGGGTATTTACCGGCTTAATAGTCTCCCCGTCGGAGATTATGACGTCATGGTAGCCGGAACCGGATTCGCCCCTTCGTCGGCGAATCTACGCCTCAAGTCCGCACAATTGCAGGTTCTGGATCTGCAGTTGCAATCAGCGTCCTCCGCGCCTGCCATGACCAAGGGACCATCGGGACTACCAGGGCCGGAGGGCACGGCGGCACCGCCGCCAGAGGAGGAAACAGGGTTATATCCGGGACTGCGAAGGCCTGAGCCGGAGGTGACGCTGGTCCCAATCGAGGTGGAGGTGCTGCCGGCGGAAACTGACAACTTCGCCGTTGAACCGGATCGCTGGGAAGTCGAAATGCCGAAATGGCAGCGTTACGGGAAGAACGGGGAATTTCCGTACTCTAAATCGCATTGGTATGATCCCTTCAATCGCAACCGCCTCAAGGGCGATTATCCGATCTTTGGGCAGCGCTGGTTTTTCAACTTCACTGGAACGAGCCTGACGGGTTTCGACGCGCGCCGGCTTCCGACTCCCAGCAACGTTGCCTCGGAACGGCCCGGCAGTCGCGACTTTTTCGGACGCGGACAGCAATCGTTCGTGAATCAGACGTTTCGGCTCTCGTTCGATCTCTTTCGCGGTGACACCTCGTTTCGTCCGGTTGATTTCCGGTTACATTTCACCCCTGCGTTCAACCTTAACTTCCTGCAAACGCAAGAGCGAGGCATCGTCAACGCCGATGTGCGAGCAGGCACGAATCGTTTTGACTCTCACGTGGGCGTGCAGGAAGCCTTTGTCGAGGCCAAGATTCATGACTTAAGTCCCAACTTCGACTTTGTCTCGGTGCGGGCGGGTATTCAGGGTTTCACCAGCGATTTTCGCGGCTTCATCTTTTCCGATGAACAGCCCGGGGTTCGGATTTTCGGCAATCTGCGGTCAAACCGCATCAGTTACAACCTGGCCTATTTTTATATGCTGGAGAAGGACACCAACAGCGGTTTGAACACTTTCGATCCCCGGCGCCAGCAGGTTGAAGTGGCCAACGTCTACGTACAGGATTTTTTGGCCAAGGGCTATACCACCGAATTCAGCTTCCACTCCAATTTCGATCAAGGGGACATCCATTACGACAAGAATGGTTTCCTGGTGCGCCCGGCACCCATCGGCGGCGTGGTGATGCAGAACGGCATACCGAGACCGCATAACATCAGATCCTATTATTTGGGCTGGACTGGAAACGGGCATATTCGCCGCCTGAATATCAACCACGCTTTCTATCAGGCCCTGGGCACCGATAACTTCAATCCGATCGCGGTACGCCCGGTGGATATCAACGCACAGATGGGCGCTCTGGAATTGTCCGTGGATAAGGACTGGCTTCGATTTCGCGTCTCCGCATTCTGGGCCTCGGGAGATCCGGAAAAGAATGTTGGAGCCGCTCGCAAGTCCGGTACCGCTCGGGGATTTGATTCCATCGTTGACGATACCCAATTCGCGGGTGGGCCCTTCAGCTTCTTCGATAGCGAGGGTATTCGCCTGACGGGTACGGGAGTTGCGCTGGTGACGCCGTTCAGTCTGTTGCCCTCGCTTCGATCGAGCAAGGAAGAGGGCCAGTCCAACTTCGTCAATCCTGGAATCCGGGTCTACAATGCGGGCATTGATGCTGACGTGACCCCAAAACTCCGCGGATTTCTGAACGCAAGCTATCTTCAGTTCGATCGCACGGAGCCGCTCGCTTATCTCCTTTTCCAGTCGCCGGTGCAGCGCGGCATCGGCACGGATTTCGGAATTGGCGTATCCTATCGGCCTCCTTTGACCGAAAACATCGTTTTGACCACGGGTGTGTCTGCCCTGGTGCCGGACAGCGGTTTGCGCAATATTTACGACTCCAGGGTGTTAGTTTCTGCTTTTGCGAAACTGCGGGTACAGTTCTGATCGTCTTGCCAAAGGGGCATGAATGCGACTGAGTGGCCGGCGCTTTCTGATTGGGGTTCTCGTGTCCCTGGCTGCGCTGTCTTTTTACGGCGCGGTCAATGCAAGCTCGCCGGATATGCCGGCGAAGCAGGATAGCGGCGCCCAGGCGGAAACTCCGAAGCCCGCACCGGATGATCAGGGCCAGGGGCTTCGCATCCGCCAATCGCAGGACGATGTTGATGCCAAATCAGCCGGCTGCCAGAGCTGCCACACCGCCACCGACAGCGCGTCCATGCATAAATCTCCCGCAGTTCGCATCGGATGTACCGATTGCCACGGCGGGGATGCGACCGTCAGCGTAGCGGCCGGCATTTCTCCTCAATCCTCCGAGTATCAAGGTGCCAAGCAGCGCGCGCATCCAAAGCCCAAGGTGTTGCAGAGCGGAAATAGCGCAAATCCAGTCCGCGCGTATACCGATTGGCTCAAGGAAGATCCGGACTACATACGGTTTGTGAATCCCGGTGATTTGCGCATAGCCTCCACGACCTGCGGCACTTCCGGATGCCACGCTCCCGAAGTCCAAAAGGTTCGCACCAGCATGATGACCCACGGCGCCATGCTGTGGGGCGCGGCGTTATACAACAATGGCGCGTTTCCCATGAAGACGCCTCATTTTGGGGAAAGCTACTCGAAAGACGGTCTGCCGCAGCGCCTGATCACGTTTCCGCCGCCCACCGCCGAGGAAACCCGGCTCAAGGGGGTCCTGCCATTTCTGGAACCGATTCAGCGCTGGGAGATCTCGCAGCCGGGCAATGTGCTGCGGATTTTTGAGCGGGGAGGAGAAAAGAAACCCGAACTCGGAATTCCCCAGCTGGATGAGCGGCCCGGCCGGCCGGACGTAAAACTGGGCGAGCGAGGATTCGGAACTCTGAATCGCACCGATCCCGTCTTTCTGGGATTGCAGAAGACCAGATTGCTTGATCCGCTGCTCCATTTACCCGGAACCAATGATGAACCCGGCGACTATCGCAACAGCGGATGTACCGCCTGCCACGTCGTGTATGCGAACGACAACTCACCCGAACACTCCGGGTCATACTCAAGCTTCGGTCATTCGGGCTTTACCTCCACGGTCGATCCCACCATTCCGAAGAATGAATCAGGCCATCCCATTATTCATCAGTTCACCCGTTCTATCCCGTCGAGCCAGTGCATGGTCTGCCATATGCACCCCGGCACGAACATGGTGACCACCTATTTCGGATACACCTGGTGGGACAATGAAATGGATGCGGAGCAAATGTATCCCGCCAAGCAGCACAATCCCAGCCCGGCGGAACAGCAGCGCATACAGCTGCGAAATCCTGAGCGGGCGGCCCAACGCGGCTTGTGGTCAGACCTCGGCTTCCTGGGCAAGGTCGGCAGTTCGGAGTTCGCCAAGACCCTGAAGCACACTCAATTCGCCGACTTCCACAGCCATGGTTGGATCTTCCGGGCAGTCTACAAAAAAGATCGCCACGGCGATCTGCTGGACGAGAACGACAAGATAGTCCCTCCCGACGATCCGGATAAATTCGCCAAGGCGGTGCACCTTAAGGACATTCACCTCGAAAAGGGAATGCATTGCGTTGACTGTCACTTCACGCAGGACAGCCACGGCAACGGGAAGCTCTATGGTGAAACCCGTAATGCCATCGAGATCGACTGCGTGGACTGCCACGGCAAAGTCAATGCCCGCGCTACCCTGATTACTTCCGGCCCGGCATCGCCGAAAGGTGGGACCAACCTTCAACTGATGCGTACGCCGTGGGGACAACGCCAGTTCGAATGGAAAGAAGGTCGGCTTTTCCAGCGCTCCATGGTCGAACAGAATAAGGAGTGGGAGATTATCCAAATCCTCGATTCCGTGACTCCCGGCAATCCCAACTACAACGAGAAGGCAAGGCTGGCCAAGACGATCCGGATGGATGGCAAGACCTGGGGGCAAGGCAACGACACCACCGCTCTCGCGCACGACAACAGTAAGATGACCTGTTACAGCTGCCACTCCGCCTGGTTGCCGACATGCTTTGGTTGTCATCTCCAGATGACAGCGAACCAACGGATGCCCATGTTGCACAACGAGGGACTCACGACCCGGAACTACACCTCTTACAACTTCCAGATCTTGCGCGACGATATGTACATGTTGGGAGTGGACGGGACGGTTACCGGCAACCGCATCGCGCCGGTGCGTTCCGCGTGTGCCGTGCTAGTGAGTTCGCAGAACCCCGACCGCGGCTGGGGATATTACCAGCAGCAGACGGTCTCGGCCGAAGGCTTCAGCGGTCAGTCATTCAGTCCGTTTGTGCCCCACACTGTACGCACCAAGGAAACCCGCGGCTGCGCCGATTGCCACGTCTCCTCCAAGGGAGATAACAACGCATGGTTGGCCCAGGTATTGTTGCAGGGTGCGGGGTTTATGAACTTTGAGGGCCGCTATATTTACGTCGCTAGCGGGAACAAGGGGTATGACGCGATCGCCGTGGCTGAGCATGAGGAACCCCCCACGATTCTGGGTAGCGACTTCCAGAAGATTGTCTACCCTGCCGACTACGAGCAATTTGTGAAAAAGGGAAGCCGGTTGGCGCAGAGTTATGGCCACCGGGGGAACGTCCTCGATTTACAAGTTCGCGGCGAATATCTCTACGCGGCGATGGGCGAAGGCGGCGTTCGGGTCTTCGACGTCGCGAACATTGACAATAAGGACATCTCGGAACGGATGATCACGGCCCCGGTTTCGCCGCTGGGGCAAAAGTTTTACGTCAAGACAAAGTATGCCCAGGCCATTGCCTCTCCGAGTACGCTGGCAATCGATCCAGTCCGAATCCGGTGGCCGGAGAACGAAGAGCAGCCGATCCATCTCATGTACGGCTTCCTCTATGTGGCGGACAAGATTGAAGGCCTGGTGATTCTCGGAAATCCGGACCCGGACACGAAGACGCCGGGAGTGGCTACCCTGCTCGATGGCGATCCCAGCAACAACTTCCTGAAGCGGGCGCTGGCCTTCAATCCCGACGGCGCATTGAACGGCGCTCGCCGCATTGCTTTCGTCGGCACCTTTGCCTACGTGCTTTGCGACCGGGGGCTGGTGGTTGTGGATCTCGACAATCCGCTCGCGCCTAAGATCACAGCGCAAATCGGGACTTCGGCGCTGGACGACGCTCGTGGCATCGCGGTTCAATTCCGCTATGCTTTCATCGTCGACCGCAACGGCCTGAAGGTCGTTAACATTACCCATCCCGCCTCGCCGGTACTGGTCGAGAACGCTCAGGTGCCGCTCGAGGATGCGCGCAATATTTACCTCGCAAGGACATACGCGTACGTTGCCGCCGGCAAGCAGGGATTGGCTATCGTAAACGTGGAAGAGGCGGAGAAGCCGGTGTTGGACCAGGTCTTTAACGCATCAGGCAAATTGAACGACACCAACGATGTGAAGTTGGGGATGGTAAGTTCAAGCCTGTTCGCTTTCGTCGCGGACGGCAAGAATGGGCTGCAGGTTGTCCAGCTATTCTCTCCCCAGGCAACTCCGCAATTCGGCGGCTTCAGCCCGCGCCCGGTCCCCAAGCTGATCGCGAGCTACCGCACGTCCGGGCCGGCGCTTGCTGTGTCGCGGGGCATCGATCGTGACCGGGCAGTGGACGAAACGGGCAACCAGCTCGCAGTCTTCGGCCGGCGTGGGTCGCGGCCGCTGAATCGCAAAGAAATGCAGGGACTCTACCTCCGGGACGGAGACCTTTACACCGTCACTGACGATCCACCGGGCCCGCCTGTCGATGGTGCGCAGAAAAAGCCTGCGATGGCTGAGTCGAAGCCGCAGTAATAATCTCGTAGCTTCCAGCGGTCTGACCTATCGCTATTGTCCAGGTTTGGACGTCTTAGGCTGTGCCATTTCCATGATGCCGGTGACCCGGCGTTCCTTGCGCCAATCGTGGTAGCTATGGCACTCGAAGCAGCGGCCCTCCGCGGCCAGCTGGGAAGCCCCTCCCTGCTTGTGGCATTGGCGACAGAGTGCAATGCTCGGGATGTTGATGTCGGCGGTCTGGCGGCTGTTTGGAATCTGTACATGGCAGGAGAGGCAAGCCAGCATCCGGTGCGCTTCGTGATCAAATTCCGAGCGCGGAAGCCATCGAGGCAGAATGATGGCCTTGACCGACTGAGGCAGGCCCGCGCCTTCGTGTTCGGTCGAGGCGTGGCACCGTTTGCAATTCTTGCTCCACAGCAACTCTTCCGCCGCCTGGGTGCGGAGTTGCACCCATTCCGCGGCGGAGTTCGCTATTTGTCCTGGTTCGGTCCGGGTGGGGCGCAGCGCTTCAGGCGCAAACTCCAGATCCACGCCGCTAATATCCTGCGCGGGTGAACGGAGAGCGTCGGGATGCGCCTGAATATAGTCCCGGTATTTGTTCATAATGAAGGCATGGACAACTTGCGGTTGATCGTGCGGTGCGGGCTGGAGAATCAGCTTGTCGTATTGCAGGGTATGGCACGCGGCGCATTGGTTCACATATCGAATGCGGGTCATGTAGGCGCCTGCCCCGGCGGCGATGGATCGGCGCTTTCTCTGCTGGGTATCCGCTACGCCAACGTCAACGGGTTGTTGCGAAGCCGGCTGGATTTCCGCGACCGAATAGGGCCATGGCTGCTGTGAGTTGGTGGGGCGATGACAGTCATCGCAGACCATCTGGACCGCTTCTCCGCCAGGTCTTCGGATGGGCCCTTGAAGATGAGCGAAGTGGTTCAAGTTGACGGTTCCTGGGTCCGGACGCCCGTCGCGCAACGCGGCAAACTCCGGATGACGGCTGTCGAAGTTGCTCACATGCGGATCGATCGGAGGAGCACCCTGTTTGGTTTGCAGGTCAGCGTGGCACTGGGTGCAACCTATATCCGCAGTCTCCGCCAGCCGCGCTCGCCCCAAATGCTCGACATGGCAGGAGCTGCAGGCGGGGGTGAAGGTCTGCCATTGCGTGTGTACCGGAGCATCGTGACAGCCCAGGCAGGCTGTGTCGGGCACATGAGCGCGAAAGTTGCCGCCGCGCACATGGCAGACCTGGCAATTCTTGGTCAGGACGGCGTGAGCCGAAGAAAGAGACCCCTGGCTGTACATGTTTTCACTGCCGGACGACCGCGAGATTACAACCCAGGTGATCGCGATGACGGGCAAGCCCACGGAAAGCCAGAGACGCCACTTGCGGAATAGATCGCGATGGGTGAAGTACTGCAGGTCAATGCGTTTTGCCAGCGCTTTCGTGGTGCGAACGCGGGGCATGCTTTAGAACCTCAAGGCCACGACGGCATGGATTGCACCCAAAACGAGTAACGCGTAAGACACAGGAATGTGTACCAGAAGCCAGCCATGAAGAAAGTGGTGCAGTCGGCGCTGGCGCTCTAACTGCCGCTTTTCTTCGCAGATATTTTCCAGATCATCGAATTTGGGCCACAGGGTTTGGGGAACCAAAACCCTCAGCTGCTGAAACAGGGGAGCGGCTTCCGCCGGATTGGCCAGCGCATGCTTCTCGCTATGCCGGGACATCAGGAAGGGCTTGAGTTGCGATTCGAAGAATGTCGTTACCATGGCGCTGGCGCGTTCGTCCGCGACCGGCGCCGGTGCCTGGCCGGCCTTGCCTCCCCCGCTTGCGACGGGCGCCAATTTCTCTTCTTCTTCTTCCGCCTGTATCATCTCCTGCTCAAGCGCCGCGCCTACATCCGCCGTGATCAACCCCGCTTCCTGCACCAGTTGTTCGAGCACCCGGTCGATCTGCTCATAAATCGTCTCCATGGGTACGCGCTGGGTCATGACTTGCGGTATGAAATGCTGCAAAATAGCGCCGAAGATGCCGCTCACAAAGACCACCACGAATAGTGCCATCAGGGTTCGGGTGAGCGGTCCGCCACCCATCCGAAAGCCCGCGTGCAAGAGAATAAATGGAAAACTTAGAAATCCGATCCAAAGATGGCCCCGCATCCAAAAGGTGCCGCGGCCCACACGCCATGTAGGGAACTTCTTGCGTGCGCCCAACAGTCCGGCAAAAAGCATCATCGCCGAGCCGATGCTGCCATAGATCAGGCCAACCGCACTGCCCCCACTCGTACCCGTTACCGTAGTGAGCCCATACGGGACATAGAGCAAGCCAGCCAGCGCCAACGCGAGCAACGATCCAATAAACCAAACGCGATGGCTCCGGTCGATGATCACGGCTGACGTCTTCCTTTGCCAACCGGCTCGGCCAAGTCGGCAAAGAACTCACGAGGATTTACCCGATGTGCCGCGTCGTGCGGGCATGCGTAAACACAGTTGGGTTCATCGTGATCGGGACAGAGGTTGCAAGCCGTGGCCTTGGTGCGGACCTGGGCGATTTTTCGGCCGGGACTTGCGGGATCGTCGGCCTGCACCTCGAAGGGATGCATATTGATATTTCCATAGGGACAGTTGCTGGCGCACAAGCCGCAACCGATACACCAGTCCTCAATTGTGATTTCGAGACTGTTTCGCCTGCGGATCGATCCGACAGGGCACCCCACCATGCACAGGGGGTCTTTGCACTGCCGGCACGAGGTAGCCACGAGGTAGTGGTCCAGCCGCAAGCCATCGCGGATCAGACGGCTGACGCCGTCGTGCGCATCCGCGCAAGCCCGCACACACTGGTCGCATCGAGTACATCGGTCGAGATCCAGCACCAGCAGACTTTGCGCTTCCATCAGTCCCTGGGCCAGGAACGAGTCCACGGGAACATTTTGAATCTGCTGAAAGCGCTGGCGATTTTCCGCGATGCGGTCGCGGGCCACGGCCTCAAGACCGGCGCGGACCTCAGGAAAGCGCTGCAGCATAAGATTGAAATCCTCGAGCCGAATACGCACCGCTTCGACATGGTCCAGCGCGGTGCAGGTGGCGGTGCGAACCCCGCCACCCAGTAGCGAGAGTTCACCGAAAAAACCGCCCCGCCCGATATACGCCAGGATCAGGTCTCCACCGGGATGGGACTCGGTGACTTTGACGAAGCCGATTCGGACCAGGAAGAAACTGTGGGCCGCCTCTCCCTGGCGGCAAATCACCTGCCCCGGAGAATACGTTCGCAGTTCCACGCGATCTCGCAGGTAAGCAATAAATTCCGGCGTGACCGAAGAGAACATGGGAATGCCGCGGAGATGGGATTCCAAAGCGCGCTTACGATAGCCTTGTTCAACCCGGGCGCGGAACGCTTTATTCCGCCGCATGATGTCCAGCACGTTCCGCAGCATTTCGAGCGCAGTACAGTCGGTCTTGGCCCGCACTGTGGCAGAGCGCGGATAATAGTTCATGCAGGTCATTTCGCCGAACAGGTCGCCAGCTTGGAGCTCACCCACCGGATTGTCGTAAGCCAAGTCGATCGGCGCATCAATCGGAATGAAATCCGGTCTGCGATCCTTCCGGGACCTTTGCTGGCTGCTGAGCGCAAGCACGGACTTCAGCTTGCGAAAGAAGTCTTTTTTTCCCCGGGTCTGTATCTGGGCTATGGGCGAAGAAATATAGACCTCAGCCTTCCCCTCAAGAATATAAAAGGCGGTCGAGCCGTAGTCGCCTTCTTTGCAAATGATCTCGCCCGCCTTGTAGCTGCGCTTTCGGATGGCGTTGCTGTTCAGGTTCAGGAAAGTGCCGGAGACCCCGCGAAACACTTCGATGTGTTGTAACTCCTTGAGGGAGACCGAATCTCCTCCCAACTTTGTATCGATAACCTTTTTGTTCGTCAGCGCCCCGGTGGGGCACGAAACCATGCACTCTCCGCAGCTCACGCAGCTTGAATTTCCCATGGGCAGATTGTCATCGAATGCGATGCCTGCCTGATATCCCTTGCCGCGACGTGCCAGCACGAAATTGTGCTGAATTTCGCTGCATCCCCGCACGCAGCGATCACAGAGAATACACGCTTCGTGGTCTACCGCGATGGAAACAGAGGAATCATCGTGTCCGCGCGGAGTCGCGCGCGGGGCAAATGGCGAAGTCTTTATGCCCGCCTCTGACGCCAGCCGCTCCAATTCACAATCGTTCGAGAGTTTCTGTCGCGCGCAAGGCGAGGGATGGTCGGCCATCAGCAACTCTAGAAGTGTGCGGCGAACGCTCTTGACGTCGTCAGTCGCCGTTTTCACCTGCATCCCGGGTTCGATCGTTCGCACACAGGAGGCGGCGAACACCCGTTGGCCGATGTCGACCACGCACATGCGACATACGCCCACCGGTTTCTCGTTTTGCTGGTGGCACAGCGTGGGGATGGTAATGCCGCACTTCTGCGCAGCCTCGAAAATCGTGGTTGTCGTGCCTCTTTCCTGCCCAATGACCACGGGCTTCCCGTCGATGGTGAGCTGGATCTCCTGCTCGGAGATGAAGGTTGTTGAAAAGTCTTCTTGTTTCATCTGATGATCGTTCCCTGACCCTCGAAGCATACGCCGCCCGGGCAGCGTTTGGCCTTCAGATGCTGATCGATTACCGTAGGAAAATGTTTTATCACCGATTCCAGCGGAGCATGGACGATCTGCCCCAGGCCGCAGATCGATGTGAGGCGCATGGCCTTGAACAGTTCCTGGATCAGTTGCATGTCGGTGCTGGCTGAGTTGCCCTGAGTCCAACGGGTCAACAGGTCCACCAGCTTTTGCGAACCCATACGGCAGGGAACGCACTTTCCGCACGACTCATTGCGATAAAAACGAGTGGCATTCAAGGCCATGTCGAGCATGCAACGTCCCTCGGCGCAAACGACGATTGCACCCGAACCCACCATGGAACCCGCTGCCGCCAGCGCGTTGAAGTCAAGCGGGAGATCCACCTGGGAAGCCGGAAGGTAGCCTGACGACGGCCCGGAAGGGGCAAATCCCAACAGGGGTTTGCCGTTGGTAATGCCCTCGGCATACTTGTAGATAAGATCGCGGTAGGACGTGCCCATTGGCACTTCAAAAACTCCTGTACGCACTACGTCTCCGCTGATGCCTACGAATTTCAAACCGGCAACATTGTTGATGCCCTGCCTCTTGTACCAGTCCACCCCGTTGACTAGGATCGTCGTAGCCAAGCTGAAGGTTTCAACATTGTTGATGGCGGTGGGGGCGTTCCAGAGCCCGTTTGTCCCGGGAAACGGAGGCTTGTTGCGAGGCTCCCCCCGCTTGCCCTCCAGGGCCTCCAGGAGCGCACTCTCCTCGCCGCAAATGTATCCACCCGGGCTAACAAAAATCTCAAGATCGAACACCAGATCGGATCCCATTACACTTGACCCGAGCACGCGCTCACGATAGCAGCGTTGGATTTCTTCCTGAAGCGCCTCGCGCGGTTCCTCGTACTCGTGTCTTATATAAATGATCCCTTTGGTCGCCCCGGTGACCAAACCCGCCACAATCATGCCCTCGATCACCAGATGCGGGAGATTCTCCATGATGAAACGGTCTTTTATCGTGCCCGGTTCGCTCTCATCGGCGTTGCATACGATGTACTTTTGCGTGCCGGCTGCGTTGCGGACGATCTCCCACTTTGTACCGGTAGGGAAGCCTGCGCCCCCCATTCCGCGAAGGCCGCTGGTTTTGAGCATTTCCAGAATCGCCTTGAAGTCGCGTCCTTCGACGAACCGGCCTACTGCCTTGTAGGTGCTCGCACCGCTGTACGGATCGGATGTCAGACGCTGCCGATGATGATGCTCGTGACGCGAACTCGGCAAAGGCTTGCCTTCGGTGGTGGCGCGCACCAGCTCAAGTATTTGATGAGGGCTGCCTCCCGAATAGATACGATCGTTGATCGAGACGGCTGGAGCCGTGTCGCAGCGTCCAAGACAAGACACATCGCGAATCGTGATCGCGTCCTGACCCTGGCCGGTGAAAGCCTGGTCGAGAGACTTCCGCACCTGCGTGGCACCCCGCAAATGGCATGACATGTCGGCGCAGACGCGCACGTCGACTTTGGGCGGGGGCTTGAGGTAGAAGTGCGGGTAAAAACTGGCGACTGCGTGGATTTGACTGACGGGTATTTTCAGTTTCCGCGACAACTGATGCAGTTGATCGGTGGGCAAATATCCGAACGAAGCCTGGATGGCCCTAAGTTCGTCAAACACGCAGATCTCCTGGCGTTCGCGGTGCCTGAGCCTTCATTGGAAAATGGAGAGCTACCATACCAAATCGACTGGCATTTGTCCACAGAAACAGGCTTGCAAAAGGCCCATTGCAGATAAGGCTGGTAGGTCAGGAATGAAACTTCCACGCGTCTTGAAATCCTGCAGTCTGAAAGGTATCTTCTACGCGACCCCTGTGGCGCGCCACCGTCATAGCGCCGTGTGACTAGGTGCGGATTGTGGAATCGCACAGAGGTTTCGGACTACCCCTTTAGTCGCAAAAATTGTCGACGCCGTGGAAAAACCAGAGATTTGGTGTAGAGTGTTTCTCCGTCGGTTTGCCGTGGGACATGCTGCTGGCCAGCAACGCCGGAGGGTTATCGCCATGCGAGCGAAATCGTTTCTGCTGTCCTTAATGCTTGGCTGCCTGTCAGCCCTGAACCTGTCGTCGATGGCTCAGGTCAAACCTCGCGAAAATGCGCAGCCGCAGCAGCCGCAAACCAAGCAAACGCCCGGTGAAGCCGGCAAGTATAGCGGGCCCGGTTCCTGCGCATCGAGCAATTGCCATGGCGGAGTGCAGCCCAAGGGGCTGGTCCGTATCGCCCAGAACGAATACAGCATATGGGCAGCACAAGATAAGCATTCGCGTGCCTATACCGTTCTTTCTAATCCCACCTCCATTCGGATAGGCAAGATTCTTGGCTTGGAGCAAGCCCCCAACAAATCGGAGAAGTGTCTCGTCTGCCATGCCTTAAATGTGCGGTCCGATCAGCGCGCGCAAACCTTTCAGTCCATCGACGATGGTGTGAGCTGCGAAAGTTGCCATGGACCGGCGGTGGGGTGGCTGGGTCAGCATACGCTCAAGAACTGGAGTCACGAACAGTCGCTTAAGCTGGGTATGTACGATACTCGGGACTTGGCCAAACGGACCGACCGATGTCTGACCTGTCATCTGGGAACGCCGGAAAAAGAGGTTGACCACATCATGATTGCCGCTGGTCACCCTGATCTCACCTTTGAGCTCGAATCGTTCAGCTCCGTCATGCCGCGTCACTGGAGACCCGCACAGGGCGCAAATCCCTGGTTAAGCGTTCAAGAACTCGCCATTGGACAGGCCGTGCAACTGCGGGAAGCGCTACATCGACTCGATCGCCGGGCTTCGGGTCCGAACTGGCCCGAATATTCCGAGTACGAATGTTTTGCGTGTCATCACAGCCTTACCAAGCCCGAAGCCAGCTGGCGTCAAGCCCAAGGCTATGACGGCCGGCTCCCTGGGGCTCCCATCTGGAACCCGGCAAGATACGCGGTCTTCCGGCATATCGCGGAAGCAGTCGACCCGTCTACCGCAAAGCAACTGGTTGCCGCGCTGGACAAGATTGAGGCGCTGTCGGGGAAGCCGGGCGCTGGAGGTCAGGTCGCGGCCCAGGCAAAAAGCGCGGCGGAACTGGCGGACAGGATTGCGCAAAAGGTCCAGGCTCAACCTTACGATCAGGGGCTCACGGTGCGGCTGCTCCAATCCATCGCGGGTGATGCGGATCTGATTTCGGCGCAGGGGGAACGTTCCGCCGAGCAGGCTGCCATGGCGCTGGATTCGCTCTCTCTAGCGTATTCCAAAAACGAAAAGGTAGCCAACCAGCAGGAACTGCGGGCTGCCATTGACAATCTATTTCAACAGCTCCAGAGTCCGTCTGCCTATAACGCGCCGCGGTTTGCCGCCCAGATGCAAAAAGTCGGCACACTCTTGCCGCGCACCCAGGCGTTGTCTTTAGCAGATGTACAGTGAGATTAGTAAATTGCGAGTCGATCTCCCGACTCGTAAGTTGAAGGTTGCACCCAGGTAAAAACTTCCGGATCCCGATCGGCATCAACGAATTACTGGGTTGGGTTGCGTGGGAATTTGAGATAGGGGAGCCGCACTCCCCGAATCAGGACCTGGTCTGCACGAATGTTCGCCGGCGGTTCAAAACCGCTGGCCCCGCCCGCCGTGACATAGTCGTCCTGTTCCACACCATCGCCACTAACTCCGAGTCCTCCAATGAGCTGGCCATTGCGGTAGAGTCCCTCGCTGCCCGGGAAGAAGACGATACCGCTCTGATTCGCGTTCGCTGGCTGCGATCCCTGGGTGCAGGGATGGGCGATGTCATTGACATAAAGCGGGAAGAACGGGCCGGGTTGCGAGCCATCGATTCCCGAAGGGAACAATGGCTGGGCGCCAAAACTGATGGTCCGGTTGGTCACGGCAGTTCCGACAGGCACTCCAGGCAGATCCAGGGGGCTGACGGCACTGCTATTGAAGTAGATCATATTGCGCGCTTTGGCTACAGCCACGTCAATGCTGAACACGGTCGCATCCGGCATGCGATTCAAAGCCAGCAGGCTCCCATCCAGGTCGACTACGGCGATCACCATTCGGGCGCGTTGTCCGAGCGGAAGACGAATGACGGCACGCGTCTGATTGGCGGTGGCTACTGCCTGATCGACAATTTTCTGGACCTCGGCTGCGGTAAGACCGCCCATGGGCCCGTCGTGCGCAGGCACAAGATCGCCCTCGGGAACCGGACCTGGACTCTTCATCGGGCCCAGAACGTAGGCGCCGTCGGCTGTGCCGGTGGAAGTCCCGGTCGGTTGAGTCGTTTGAGCGACGAACGGAAGGGCGATGCCGTCGATGAGCACTGCTCCGGGTGGAGGAACTGTCAGCAAGAGCGGTGGACCGCCGGCGGCTGTAAAAGCGGCAAACTCAGCCACATCGGACCTGGCCGCGACGACTCCAATGCCACCCACGGCCTCAATGCCACCTGTGGTCTCGTCGCGCGCAAAAAGAGGGACGCCGCCGGGATTCACCGCGGTGGGATCACTATCGAGGTTATCGGCTTTGCCGGTAATGATTCCGAGCCCAGTGGTAGTGTTATCGATCGAACGGGCGGGAGGAACGGCCTTGCCCGGCGCAAAAGTGACGTTGAAGCCACATCCGCGATTGGTGTTCTCAATCCCGTAAAGCGCCGCGCTCGGAGTATTCGATACTCCTGGAGGAAAATGAATGCCACTGATGAATCGTACCGTGCGCGAGGAGAGGGGAGCCTGGTTGTTGGTAAAGAAAGCGGCAGTGCGGGCGAGTCCCACTGCGAGCTCGTCGGCCCTCACAACCGCCCCAAAATTCCCAATTCCCGTGGTCGGCGCACCCGACTTGTGATAAATGGCCAGAATGTTACCTGAGCGGTCGACCACCGCTATGACCATCGGCTCAGACACAGATGCGGCCGCAGCTTTAACCGCAGCATCCACCGCGCTCATACTCAAGGAGGCGATCTGGGTCGTGGTCTGGGTCAGCGGAATCGCTCCGATTCCGCCACAGCCGGGGCTCGCCATCAGCGCGATGGCTACCAGAGTGGCGTTCAACAATCTCACTGTTAGGGCCACGTCGTCCTTTCAGACTACCTAACTGGGGAGCAGGGAAGTAGCGACCTGGACGTTGCAAACCGGCCTACCTGCACGAAAACCTGCGTTCAGCCCGGGGCCGGGCGGAAGCTATATTGCCAGAAACCCTGGCAAGATAACAGCCTATTTTGCTTAAGGGGAAAGGCAGAGGGTTTCGGCAAGCTCTGGACTTTCTCGTTCGCAAGTTCGATTCCGTGCAATTGACATGCCAGCCTCTTTTTGCAACCATGGCAGTCAATTCGAAGGGCTTTCCCTTGTGGGCTCTCAGCCTGCTGGCCATCCCCAGGTTCTGCCGGCGAGAGGGAGGAGTTGATTTCTTGCCGGGAATTATTCGACAGGTTCCCTCGGAGCATGTGTCTGAAGCTAATCTGGGAGAAGACTTGGGAACCTCGAGTAGGGATCGAAGACACCCTACGCATCCGGGCCGGGCTTTTCTGAACCTGCCCCCTACCTCTTTTATTTGCCGAAATACTTGTGCCTTACTCAGGCGGGTGCCTGCCCGGTGAATAAGCTTGGCAAATACGAACTGATTCAGGAGTTGGGCCGTGGCGCGATGGGAATTGTTTACCGCGCCCGCGATCCCATTATCAATCGGCTGGTAGCGCTCAAGACCATCACCAAGGGCGTGGCCGAAGATCCCAATATGCTGCAGAGATTCTACCGCGAGGCACAGTCCGCGGGAGGCTTGCAACATCCCAATATCGTTACGATTTATGACATGGGTGAAGCAGCAGGCACGCCCTACATTGCGATGGAACTGGTGGAGGGTGAAAGCCTGGAACAACTGATCGGCAGCCGACTCGATCTGCCCCTCTCCTTGAAGTTGACGTACGCCATCCAGGCCTGTCGCGCTTTCGACTACGCCCATAAGCGCGGAATTATTCACCGCGACATCAAGCCCGCCAACGTGATGCTCAGCAACGAAGGCGTCGTCAAGGTCGTGGACTTCGGCATTGCGCGGGTGGTGAAAACTTCCAAGACCCAGACCGGAATGCTCATCGGGACGTTTGCCTACATGGCGCCTGAGCAATATCACGGCGAGCACGCGGACGAGCGTTCTGACCTTTGGTCGTTCGGAGTCTTGCTTTACGAACTGATCTCCTATCAGAGGCCATTTCGAGGAGATGCGCCCGCAATCCTGATGCATGGCATTTGCGATCAGGATTTTGAACCGCTGTGCGCGGTATGTCCCGAAAGCCCCCCCGAACTGGAAGCAGTTCTATCCAGGGTTTTGCAAAAGTCTCCCATGGACCGGTACCAGAGCATGGAAGATCTGCTGCTGGAACTGGATCCGATCTGCCGGGGCCTTCAATCCGTGACCGTGGCCAAACTGGTCGAGCACGGTCACGAACTGGTCCGGCAAGGAGACTATCCTCAGGCTCGAGACATCCTTCGGCAGGCGCTGCAGGTTGAATCGACCAACACCCAGGCCAGAAGTTTGTTGGACAAAGTTAACACCGAGCTCAGGCGCATTCTGATCCGCCCGAAGGCGCAAGAGATGGTGGAGAAGGGCCGCGCCCTCCTCGAACAGGGACGAATTCAGGAGGCGAGAGCGGAATCAGAAAGTGCGCTCCGTCTGGACCCCAGCTTTGAGCCCGCCCAGGAGCTGCAGCAACTGGTGCAGCAAGAGTCGGATCGCTCCCAACTGGTCTCGCAATACCTGGAAGCATCCAAACTGCGGCTAGCAGAGGGCCTGCCCGAGGAGGCCGAGTCTCTTCTCGCCAAAGTTGCGGAGATCGAACCCTCCAACAAATTAGCCGCGGCCTTGCGGCAACAGGTAGTAAAGGAAAAAGCGCAACGCGACCGTCGTATTCGTTTTCTGGACACGATGCGTCAGGCACGCAGTCTGTGGACGCTGCAACAGTATTCGGACTGCATTCTGCTTCTGACCGAATTGCAGGGCGAGTTTCCGGGCGAAGAAGAAATTCTGCGGCTACTCGAAACCGCGCGCGAAGAGCAGGCCGAGCAGGGGAGGCGGCAAAGCCTGGAAAAGGCACGAAGCCTGCTGGCGGCTGGCCGGCATCAGGAATCCATTGCTCTGCTCCTCGAGATCCAGAAACAGTTTCCTGCCGACAATGAAATCGCGATCCTCCTGGATGAGGCCCACGCAGACCAGGCGAGTCAGCGCAGACTCCAGGGTCTGGGAGAGGCTCGGAGGTTGCTGGCCGGCCGGCGCTGCGACGAGTGCATCACCCTGCTGACTCGGCTGCAACAGGAGTTCCCGGGGGAGACCGAGATCGCGAAGCTGCTGGAAGCGGCCCGCGAGGCCGAGCTAAATCAGCGCCGGCAACAACACGTCGCGAAGGCCCGCAAGCTCCTGGTTGCACGCCGCTATGAAGAATGCAATCTGGTATTGGCGGATTTGAGAAAGCGGTTTCCCCAGGATCAGGAAATTGCCGACTTGATCAGCGCTGTTCGCGAAGAGCAGTCCGAACAGCGTAAGGCCCACAGCCTGGCTGAGGCTCGCAATTTAGTCGCAGCAAGCCACTACGAAGAAGCTATCGCGCTGCTGGCAAAATTACAGCAGGAGCATCCTCAGGATGACGAAGTTGCCCGCCTGATTACCACGGTGCGCTCCGATCAGGCGGAGCAGCGCAAACTACAAGTTCTGACTTCCGCCCGGAGTCTTCTGGCGCAACGCCGATACAAGGAATGCATTGCGCTGGTCGCCGATCTGCGCAAAAGCTTTCCCGATGAAGATGAAATCAAAAAATTGCTCGACACAGCGATTCGGGATCAAACCGAGCAGCAACGGCAGGAAAAGCTGGCCGAGGCCCGAGGCTTTCTGGCCGCTGGCCGATTGGCGGACGCCCAGGCCTTGCTGGATACGCTACGCACCGCCGACCCCAAAAACCTGTCGGTGCAGAAACTGCTGGCGCTGGTTCAGGGCGAACAAGAAAAGCAAGGCAAAGCGGAACGGCTGCAGCAGGAGTGGACGGTTCTCAAGGGACTGGTGGACGGGAAAAAATATGCGGAGGTGATCGAGCGGGCGGAAAAGCTCAGGAAGGACTTTCCCAACGACGTCGACCTGGCGCGACTCGTCGAGTTTGCCCGCACCCAACAAAGCCAGGTAGAACGTGAATCACTTTTGGGCAAGGCATGCGAGCGGATCAAATCTCATCTCGCGGCGAATCGTTTTCAAGATGCCGTGCAATCGGCCCAACAAGCTTTGAAGACTTTCCCGGGCAACGAGGATCTGTCGCTGCTTCAGCAACAAGCCGAGCTGCAGGATCGGAAGTTCCAAGCTCGCAAAGCCATTGAGCAGCGGATTCGTGACATCAAGGTCAGGATTAATCGCGAGAAATTCAGTGAAGCAATCGAACTCGCGAAACAGACACTCGTCACTCTCGGTCCCGATACGGCGGTTACCCAGCTATTGAGTTCGGCTGAAGTGGAACTCAAGGCGCGGGAGAATAAGAGGAAGCAGGAGAAAGAGCTTGAGACGATTCGGACGTTGGTCGACGATGGAAAACTCCCCGAGGCCACGCAGGCGCTGCAAAAGGCGCTGGAGACCAATGTCCTGGACTCTTTCGACCCTCGGATTGGGCGTATCTCGGATGACATCAAGGGCGCCGGCGATCGCTCGAGCGCACCGTCCCGGCCCGGACTAGAGCCACCACCCGAGGGACCGGGAATCTCGAAAGAATACGCGTGGCAGATGGGGCCGCCGGTTCTCCCGGATGTAGCCGAACCTAACACCCAGACCCAGATGTCTCCGGCTACGCAGGCATTGTTCCAGCCACCCGTTTTGTCTGGACCGCCCGCGGCGCCGCTTCCAGCACCGCCGCCCGTAGCTCCGGTCATTGTTCCGGTCATTGAAGTTCCAACTGCGCTTAAGGCCGAACCCCCGAAGCCCAGCGCTTCGCAACCCCGCCCCGCGAAGCCTGCGGTCCCGGAACAGCCTCCCGCCCGTTCTGTCAAACCCCCTGCCATTGCGAAGCCATCTCAGCCGCCCCGAACTCGTACAATCGCGCCTGCGACTCCCCGAATTTCAATGCCGGCCGTCCCTCCCCCTGTGCTGGAGCGGCGACCGCAAGCTGCAGAGATCCCATACTGGAAACGGCCGACAGTCGTGGCCATCGCGGCCGTTTCGCTGATTATGGTTTGGGGCGGGGTGCATCTGGTCAACGTAAGTCGGCAAAAGGAAGCTGTTCTGGTCGCCGTGCCCAAGAAGACGCCAGTTCAGCCGCAGGTGGATCCTCGTGAGTTGCGCCAGCGGGCGGCCTTGGAGGCAGCCGACAAGAGTCGTGCCGCGGGCGACCTGGCCGGAGCATCGCGCGCGGTGCAGGATGGGAGCTTGCTGAATGGCCCCTTGTCCAGCGAAATCCGGAAGAAGCAGGACGCGATTCAGGCGGAGCTGAACGATGAAAGCCTGCGCAAAGTCCGTCAGCAGGAAGCGCAGCTATGGCAACAGGCTATAAGTGACGTCGATCGGGGACGCTTCGACCCGGCACGCGCGGCTCTCGAAAAGATTGCAAAACTGCCGGAAGGACAGGGACTTAAAAGGGAAGACGCCGAGAAATACCTCACCCAGATCATTCCGCAGCGCCAGAATGAGGAAGAATTGCTGGCCAAGGCTAACCTGGACTTGCGGAAAAAGGATCGCGGCAGCCTGAATGACGCGTTAGGTCTGCTTGGACAGATAATCCAGAACGGAGGGCCAAGAAAGCCGGAAGCCGAACGACTGCGGCAGAATGCGCAAGACGCGCTAAGCACACTGGACAAGCAACAGCGTGATCAGAAAATTGTGAGCCTTCAGGAAAGCGCTCGCCAGCTGATCAAGCAGGGGAATCTTTCATCAGCTCGCGCGAAAGTCGACGAAGTCAAACAGGCAGGCGGAGATACCTCGGAGCTTTCAGCTGAAATTGAGCGAGCCGCCGCCGCTCAAGAAAGTGCGGCGCAATACGAAGCGAGTTACCAACAAGTTGTACATAAATACCAGCAGGTTGCCGCGGATGATAAGAATGGGCTGCAAGGGTCCCTCGCCGACTTTCAGTCGGTCGCCCAGGCTGGAGGGCCTCGGGCGGCGCAGGCGAATCAATACATCAACGAGATCAATACTAAACTCACGTCCTTGCGAGCGAACGAAGCCACCGCTAAGGCTTCCGTTGCATTGAATAAGCCAGTGGCGCCGCCGCCGCCCGTAACGAAGCCGGACCTTCCCTCAACAAAGGCTGTGGATGAAGCCGCTGTACACGACGTGATCAAGCGCTACGCGGAGGCCTTCCAGCAAAGGGACGCAGATGCCCTGCGGCAAATTTGGCCGAGCATAGGAAAGCGATATGGAAAGTACAAGAGCAGCTTTGATGTAACCAAGGGTGGTTCATTCCGCTATCAAGTGCAGATTGAAAGTACCGAAATCAGTCCCGATAGCGCAGCGGCGACGGTCAGAGCAGCAGTCTCGCAGGACTACACGCCTAAAGGTGGAAAGACGCAGAGCATCGCAGATAAATTGAAGATTGACTTGTCGAAATCATCAGGAGTATGGCTCATTACTGACGTTCAATAAACCTGATGAAGGAGCCAACTTCCGGTTCCGAAGGCCTGTCGGCACGGCCGCCTCCGGCGTGGGTTGTGTCTTTAACACTGGCGTGAGCTGAGCTTGACAAAATGGGCGGCCCGAGTACACTTTGCCCGTGCTCACCTCGTCATGCCCAACGAACTTGGAAAATCGTTAACAGGCTACCCTGAGGAGAAAGAAGATGTGGAAGCGCAGTACTCGCATACTTTCTATCATTTTGGTCAGTTGCGCGATTGTCGTTGCCCAGGGAGGACCTTGCTCGCAGAAGAGTAACAAGCTGGCGTGCGTGATTCCGCAAGAATACGGCCCGAATGCCTTCGCCTTCACGAACGTTCTTTTGCCGATCCCTGGTACCGAGCATCCCGAGCACTACAATAGCGGAACCGGAGACATCGCCGCACGATTGACGCCCTTGACCAAGGCCATAGGCCGTCAGGCGAATCTGTTGCCTCTAGCCTCGCCTTCGTCCGGGATCATCTATGATCCTTCGCTTAAGACATTCACCGGGAACGACAGCTTAGGTCCGATTCTTGGTGAGCGCGCAGAGACCGTTGGCCAGCACAAACTTTTCATCGGATTCAGTTATCAGTTCTTTGACTTTGACAAAATAGACAGTGTAAACCTCCACAATTTTCCAGCCGTTCTTACCCACACCGACGACGGTGCCGACAACCCGGTAGCGGCTCCCCCTACCGCGCCTTGTTCCATTAACAGCACGAAGAACATAAACGGCTGTGCGTTTGTCCGCGATCTGGTTTCCACGGTCAATTCCATCGATCTGAAAGTAAACCAGTACACCTCTTACATCACCTACGGCCTCACGAGCCGAATTGATCTTTCACTTGTGATTCCCATAGAAAACGTCCGCATGAATTTACACTCCAACGACACCATTATTCTGGGCACAAACGGCTTTTACCCAGCTCCCGCTGGTTCTACCGACGCTAATCCTGCCAACCCCTTCCCTCACTTCGATCATTTGTTCAATAGTTGCAAGAACGCCAAGCCAGCTGCTGCCAGCAATACAGACACTCAAGCCCAAGCCACAAGTAACTTAGGTTCCGCTTGTTTGAACCAGTCATTTCCCAACTCGGCTTCTACGGGAGGCGGCAGCAATCCTCAGAATTCGGCGTCAGGCATTGGCGATCTAGTCGCGCGGGTAAAATGGAATGCGTGGCGTGGCGAGCGAGCCGCCTTCGCGGCTGGGCTGGACGTTCGTTTTCCCAGCGGAGACGCTGTGAACTACCTCGGGTCCGGTTCATACGGAGTGAAGCCATTCGCCGTCTTCTCTTACCGTGCCAGGATTTCTCCTCATGTGTTGGTAGGGTACGAATGGAATAGCGATTCGATCACCGCTGCCGATTTGACGACGAACGCAAAGGGTAGCGTGCCTAGTGATTTCGTATACTCCGCGGGCGCGGACGCTTTGGTGACGAAATGGTTGACTGGATCGTTTGACGTGATCGGGCAACGATTCTTTAGCACCGAGATCCTGGCGGTACAATCGCAACAATTTCTAGAGTTTTGCGGCAGGTGCACCGCTGTACCAAGTCCCAACACGGTTTCACGCTTGAACCTTACCGAAAATCCAAACACGTCGTACAACATTACCAATGCATCGATGGGCATCAAGGTCCGTCCGTTCTCCAACCTTTCGAAACTGGTGGTTACAGCCAATGTTCTGGTGAGGCTGGACGAGGGCGGCCTGCATTCCAAGCCCGCACCTTTGATTGGGCTCGGCTATACGTTCTGAAATCTGTTTCGCGGGGTGCTGAAGTCGAATCGTCGCCCGCCGGGCCAAGCTAGTACTCTCGTCCGAGACCCGTAACATCTGAACAGCGGTTCATTTCAATTCATATCTCCGCGCATCGAATAAAGGGTTTCCTTGCCAGTGCAAAGGAGATTATGATAAGTCCCCTCCGATGCGCATTTTCTGCACCTACCACGGCAAACACAAGACTTCTGAAATCTCCGAGCGGGACTTTGCCTTTGGCCGGGCAGAGGACAAGTTCGCCATCGGCCTTGACCTGACGCCCGATGCGAGAGTATCCCGCATGCACGGGCGAATCTGGTTTGAAGACGAGGCCTGGTGGATCGAAGATCGCAACAGCTCGCGCGGCACCCGCCTGAACAAAGTCGACATCAAGGGAAAGGGTAAGCAAAGACTTCAACTGAACGATGTTTTAGAGGTTGGTGACACGACGCTGGAGATTCAGTCCCTCGAAGTTGGGTCGGTCGGCGGGCAAACCAGCTTCCTCGAGGAAGGCACCGCGTTGCTCCCCAGCGAGGAAAGCGTCACGTCAGGAGTTGCCATCGCGCAAGACATCGATGCCACTGATCTTGGGGTCGCACCGCTGGTTGCCGAGGGCGAAATGGCGCGGCAGCTCAAGGCGATTTGTGATCTCCCGATTGAGTTTTGTGGCAAAACAAAGCTGGAAAGCCTTCTGCCAGCCATTGTCGAGCGCCTGGTCGAAATCATTCCGAAGAGTGCTAGCTGGGCTGTGGTGCTCCGCGATCCCGAAACTGATGAGCTTTTACTCAAGTCGCACAACTCCGTACGCGAACCCAGCTTAAGCGAAACACTCGCCCGACGTGCCATGACCGAGCGTAAGGCATTCATCTGGAAAAAGAATGCGGCAGGCAACATGAACATGACCATCGTGCAAAAACAGATCGATGTGGGTATGTATGCTCCTCTGCTTTGGCAGGAAAAGGCACTGGGCGTGATCTGCAGTGGCACGGTAAAAGAGGAAACAAGTTTCACCGAGACCGACCTTCACCTGCTGGTTGTGGTAGCGCAGTACGCCGCCATGGCGGTCGCCAACCACCAGTTGCAAACCATGCTCCGTCAGGAATCGACCGCGAAGGCAAACCTGCTGCGGCAGTTCTCCCCCAAAGTGGCCGAACGACTCCTTGCCCATAAAGGTCGCCTTCGGCTGGGTGGCGAACGCGGCGAAGTGACAGTCCTGAACGCGGATATTCGCGGTTTTACCAATTCGGCGCGCGAAATGGATGCCGATGATGTGGTCCGGATGTTGAATGACTATTTCGCGGTGGCGGTGCCGGTGATCTTTGCGCACCGTGGAACCGTTGACAAATACATCGGGGACGCGATTCTCGCAGTGTTTGGCAGTCCGGAGAACGATCCCAATCACTACCAAAATGCGGTCCTCGCCGCCGTTGAGATGCAAGCCGCGGTTGCGAAACTGAACGAAGTGCGCCGACAACAACAGGAGCCTTGCCGTGAATTTGGCATTGGAATTCACTGCGGGGAAGTCGTGCATGGATTCGTCGGCACGTTGGATCGGATGGAATTTACCATCATCGGGGATGCGGTGAATCGGACGGCACGCTACGGTGCCGCGGCAGCTGGCGGTGAAATCCTGATCAGCGCCGAGGTTTATGAAAGGGTATGGAGACTGGTCGATAGTGAGCGCATTACCATTAAGACCAAACACGAAGGCGACTTCTTTGCCTACAGGGTCAAGTCCGTCAAGGAATGCCCACCGATTAAGAAGTAGGGAGTCCTGGGGGGTCCTTACTTGTGGCTTCAAGGCGGACAGTTTCTCAGGATGACGCTACTGTGAAGGATTTGTTGAAACCGAGCTATTCCTGTTGGATCAATAGCCTTGACCTCCAGGAATCCAGCGGCGCATAATTCTTAGCTCCCGGCTGCGAGCTGGCTCAGCGAACAGAAGCCAGCGGTTGAAAACGGAGTTTTCACATGAGCGGCGAGACCAACGAGCGAATCGGCGATTACGAGATTCTTGGCGAGTTGGGCTGCGGCGGCATGGGCAGGGTCTGGCGAGTGCGGAACGTTATCTCCGACCGCATCGAAGCCATGAAAGTCCTGCTCCCCGACCTGGCGGGACGGCAGGAGCTGGCTGCCCGTTTCCTGCGCGAGATCAAGCTCATGGCCAGCCTCGACCATCCCAATATTGCTGCGCTTCGAACCGCGTTCACCGCAAACAACCAACTGTACATGGTGATGGAGTTCGTCGAAGGCCAGACCATGGCCGAACATCTGGAAAATGGGCCTATCTCCGTGCCCGACGCGCTGAATTATACCGGCCAGGTGCTGAAGGCGGTCAGCTACGCCCACCACCAACACATCATTCACCGCGACATCAAACCCCCCAACATGATGCTGACTCCTCAGGGCACGATCAAGTTGATGGATTTTGGGATTGCCCGTGCCGGCGATGAGCACAGTTTGACCAGGACCGGCACCACCTTGGGCTCGTTGAACTATATGTCGCCCGAACAAGTGAAGGGCGAGGCTACGGACGGGCGCTCCGACTTGTATTCTGTTGGCGTGTGCCTCTACGAATTCGTAACCGGTCAGCGGCCGTTCACGTCCACCAGCGGCTATTCCCTCATGGCCGCACAGATCAAAGAGATACCCAAGCCGCCTCTAGAACTCAATCCCGCACTACCTTTGGCGCTGAACGAAATTATTCTCATGGCAATTGCTAAAGAACCAGCGAAACGCTTCCAGACTGCGGATGCCTTCAACGGTGCCTTGAGCAACTTACGGGTAACCTCTTCACACTCACTCACCGCACCGTCGGACGCTCCGGGGACGGCCACCTCGGAAAACTCCATACCAACAGCTGATGTTTTGCCGAACGCACCTACCCTTGCCGCGGGCAGCCAGGATTCTGCCCCGGTAGCGGCGCAGCAAGATGCAAGGGTCGCCGCTCCGGAGACTACGCCGGCCGCCTTCCCGCCGGCTCCACAGCCGAACCGCCATCGTGGCGTATACATAACGATGGGGGCACTGATCGTCCTCTCCGTTTTGGTCATCGCTGGACTTTACGTTCCCCGTAACCACAAGGCGCAAGCCGACACGCCTGAACTCGCCCCAAGCACATCGGTCACCCCGAATCCAGAGAGACTCCCCCCAAACGGCGCTCATTCCAACCAACCGGTCCCTTCCGCGGCTGCCGGCACGGTGAGTTCAGATTCAACGCAACCGCCCGCGCTCCCTACGGCGACCACGGCCTCCGTGGAGAACTCGAATCCGCCACCGTCGCAGGCTCCCCTTCCGGCTGCTCGTGAGACGAAACAATCGCGCCCGGCGCAAGCGGATTCGTCCTCTGTAAAACCAACTCGTCCCAACCCTAAGAAGCTCACCGCCCAGAACGATGGCGCTGCGGGCGAGGCGGCCGCTCTACCGCGGATTGATGAAGGCCCGGCGTCGCCAGCCGCTCCCAGCGATTCAGCCCAGCTGGACGAGTTGGAGCGAGCGGCTGACCAGCTCTCCAACCGCGCGGAGGCGGTGAACAGCAGCCTTGATCATTTGCGGCAGCAGCAGAATTCAGCCGGCCTCGGCCTTCGTGGCGACATGGTCGCCCGCCAGGCCAGCATGAAAGCAAACTTGTCCCAGGCGGAAGAGGCGATCCAGCACGGAGATTTAGCGAGAACTAAGAAATACCTAGATCTGGCCGGAAGGGATGTCGAAGTCTTGGAGCGCTTCCTCGGGAACTAGCCCGCACCGATTACTGCAATGTTAGCGGGCTTGCGGTTGCTGCAGACCGGCAATTTGATCTTAAAGCAAGCAATAATTTTTGTTGAATAAACGTTTCCTATGGCATTTGAGAGGGGCATGTATGAATCTCCCCCGATGCGTATCGCCGTACTTATTACGGTAGACACAAGATTTCTACAGTCTCCGAGCGAGAATTTATCTTTGGACCTTTCGAAGATAAATTCCACATCGGCCTGGCGTTGACGCCGACGCGAAAGCAACGGCAGCTTAATTCCGGCTTGCCTTCGTTTCTGTCCCCAATGTCCAAACGCTACTCGCGAATGAGGAGTTCAAAATGCAACTAGGAATGATTGGTCTGGGAAGAATGGGTGCAAACATGGTGCGACGCCTGATTAAAGGCGGTCACCAGTGCGTAGTTTTCGACCGCAGTCCAGAAGTGGTCCAGGGCCTGGTCAAGGATCAGGCTACGGGATCTTCGTCGCTGGCTGATTTCGTCTCCAAGCTGACTCAGCCGAGAGCGCTTTGGCTAATGGTTCCGGCGGCGTTTGTGGACTCCACGCTGGCGGAGCTTACCCCACTCCTGGCCAAAGATGACATCGTGATTGACGGTGGAAACTCTTATTACATTGACGACATAAGGCGGGCTAAGGAGCTCGCGAAGAAAGGCATCCACTACGTTGATGTGGGGACCAGTGGGGGCGTCTGGGGATTGGAGCGCGGCTACTGTCTCATGATTGGTGGATCGAAGGCGGCGGTCGATCGGCTCGATCCGATCTTTCGCACGCTTGCGCCGGGAAAAGGCAACGCCGACCCGACGCCGGGCCGCACCCCGGGCCAGGGCACTGCGGAAAATGGATATCTGCATTGCGGTGAAGCCGGCGGCGGACACTTCGTAAAAATGGTCCACAACGGCATCGAGTATGGACTGATGGCCGCCTACGCGGAGGGATTGAATATCCTCTCGCATGCCAACGTCGGCAAGAAATCCCGTACTGTAGATGCCGAGACGACTCCGCTGCGTGATCCTGAACACTATCAATACGATTTCAACCTGGCGGACGTGGCCGAAGTCTGGCGCCGCGGCAGCGTCGTGGCGTCGTGGTTGCTGGACCTGACAGCCAGCGCCCTGGCCAAGCAACCCGACCTCGCCAATTTTTCGGGCAGCGTGTCGGATTCAGGAGAAGGGCGTTGGACCATTCTTGCCGCCATAGACGAAGGCGCGCCCGTCCCCGTACTTAGTGCCGCGCTTTACGATCGCTTCACCTCGCGCGGCGAAGGTGAGTTCGCGCACAAACTGCTTTCGGCCATGCGCTTCGAGTTTGGCGGTCATGCCGAGCGCAAAAAGGGATAAGCGGCATGGAACTCAAACGGAAGATCCTGGTCATAGACGTCGGCGGCACTCACGTGAAGCTTCTGGCTACCGGTCAGAAAGTGAAGCGCGAGTTCGCATCGGGTCCGAAGATGGGGCCTGTAGAAATGGCAGGCCAGGTCAAAGACTGGGTTAAGGATTGGGACTACGATGTGATCTCAATGGGCTATCCCGGGCCCGTAGTACATGGCCGGCCCCTCCGCGAGCCGCACAATCTGGCTGCCGGGTGGGTACGCTTCGACTACAAGAGGGCCTTCGACCGTGAGGTCAAGATCATTAACGATGCGGCCATGCAGGCCCTGGGGAGCTACAAAAAAGGACGGATGCTTTTCCTCGGTCTGGGCACCGGCCTGGGTTCCGCGATGATTGTTGAGGGTCGGCTCGAGCCGATGGAGCTGGGACATTTGCCCTATCGAAAGGGCAAGACTTACGAAGACTACCTCGGCCTTCGCGGTCTGGAGCGACTGGGTAAGAAGAAGTGGGAGCATCACGTGCTCAAAGTCGTGGACGAATTTCGTGCGGCGTTAGTCGCCGATGAGGTCGTGCTGGGAGGCGGAAACTCCAAGAGGCTGACGAAACTACCGCTGAATACGCGGCTGGGCAACAATGAAAACGCATTCGTCGGCGGCTTCCGGATGTGGGACCCGAAAATTGGAATGGGGATCTAAGGCTCTTCCATCCTCCAGAGAGGCAGGCTTGCGATGTCTAAAGCGGTTGTATTCCTCTTCGATGTCGACAACACTCTACTGGACAACGATCGGGTCTCGGCCGACCTCAAGCGCTTTCTTACCGACCATGTAGGACAGGAACGCCAGCGCCGATACTGGGCTCTGTTCGAAGAGTTGCGTACGGAACTGGGATACGCCGACTACCTGGGCGCGCTGCAGCGCTATCGTACAGAAAATCCGCGAGACCCGAATCTGCTGGCAGTATCGGAATTCCTGGTCGAATATTACTTCGCCAATCGGCTCTTTCCCAATTCCCTGGATGTGCTGGACCACGTTTCGCAATGGGGACAAGCGGCAATTCTGTCCGACGGCGATGTGGTCTTTCAGCCGCGCAAGATTCGGCGGTCGGGATTGTTTGATGGGGTCAAAGGGAACGTTCTGATCTATGTCCACAAAGAGCACGAACTGGACGACGTTAAGCAACGCTATCCTGCGGACCACTACGTATTGATCGACGACAAAATTCGCATTCTCACCGCGGTCAAGAAGGTGTGGGGAAGCGGAGTGACTACGGTTTTTGTGCGCCAGGGGCATTATGCCCTTGACCCCAAAATCATCGAGGCCTATCCTCCGGCTGACTTGAGCATCGAGCGTATCGGAGACCTTATGCAATACGGGCTGGAAGATTTTATGGCCGCATCCAGCAAGAGTTTGGTTCGCGGCTGACCGGCTGAATCCTCTATGACTGCCAAACGTGGGAATCAACCTCTCAGCAAGGAGCATCAGCGCCTGCTGGAGCCGCATGACGGAATGGTACCGCCCTGGCGGAAATGGGGACCCTATGTCTGCGAACGCTCCTGGGGCAGCGTCCGTGAGGACTACAGCTCCGACGGCTGCGCCTGGGAATTCCTTACCCACGACATGGCGCGCAGCAAAGCCTATCGTTGGGGTGAAGACGGCATCGCGGGAATTTGCGATCGCTACCAGCTTCTGGTCTTCGCGCTGGCGATGTGGAATGGCTGCGACCCCATCCTTAAAGAGCGCATGTTCGGGCTCACGGGCAATGAGGGCAACCACGGTGAGGATGTAAAAGAATACTGGTTCTACCTCGACAGCACTCCTACTCACAGCTACATGAAGGTGCTGTACAAGTATCCGCAGCGCGCGTTTCCTTACCAGCAATTGATCGAAGAAAATCGACGCCGCTGGGGACAGGTGGGTGGGCGCGAGTACGAATTGCTGGATACGGGGATTTTCGATGACGACCGCTACTTCGATGTCTTCGTCGAATATGCCAAGGCCGGGCCGGAAGATATCTGTGTGCGCATCGAGGCCATCAACCGCGGGCCGGAAGCGGCTGAACTGCACCTCATGCCTCATCTCTGGTTCCGCAACACCTGGGCCTGGACGGAAACCCCGGGCGCGGAACCCTCCATCGGGCTGAAAGAGGCAGGGAACCACATTGCTCTGATCGCGGATGGCACCCAGGCGGCCGCCGGCCTACGCAATCTCCAGTTTCCCTACTCGTTGGGAACCCAATACCTTTACGCCGAGAAGGGCGGGGAGGCGATGTTCACCGGCAATGAAAGCAACGCGGTCAAGCTTTACGGCTGCGCGGAGAACCGCAAACCTCACGTAAAGGACGCGTTTCATCGACACATTATTCATCAGGAAGACTGCCTGAATCCACAGCAGGCCGGCACCAAGGCGTGCGTTCACTACCGCCAGACGGTCCCCGCCCGCGGATCGATGGTTTTGCGGCTACGGCTGACTCCGGAAAAGCTGCCAGCCCCGCTCAACGCTGTGGATGAAATTGTCCGCCAGCGGAAAGCAGAAGCCGACGAGTTCTACGCTGCGGTCCATCCGCCTGCGGCCACTGCCGACGAAAAACTAATCCAGCGCCAGGCCCTGGCCGGAATGCTGTGGAGCAAGCAGATTTATCTATGGGACGTGAATCGCTGGCTGGAGGGTGACAATCCGAAACTCCCTCCGCCCGAGTCGCGCAAGCACATGCGCAACATTCACTGGCGCCACCTGAATTCGATGCGCATTCTTTCCATGCCGGACAAGTGGGAGTTCCCCTGGTTCGCGGCCTGGGACCTGGCTTTCCAGTGCACGACATTGGCGCTGGTTGATCCGGAGTTTGCCAAGGAAAATTTGTGGGTGCTGCTGTTCGAGCAGTTCCAGCATCCCAACGGTCAGATTCCGGCGTATGAATGGGGATTTTCCGATCTGAATCCTCCCGTGCACGCCTGGGCCTGCTGGCGCGTTTATCAGATGGAAAAACAGCGCACGGGCAAGGGCGACACCGTCTTCCTGGAAAAGTGTCTCCACAAGCTGCTGATGAACTTCGCCTGGTGGGTGAACCGGGTCGATAGCGAAGGCAACAACGTCTTTGAAGGTGGGTTCTTGGGTTTAGATAACATTGCCGTGGTTGATCGCGGCGAGAAGTTTCCCAACGGCGCTATTCTGGAACAGTCCGACGCAACCGGATGGATGGGTTTTTTCTGTCTCTACCTGATGCGTATCGCCCTGGAACTGGCCAACCAGAACCCGGTTTACGAAAGTGTAGCGACCAAGTTTTTCGAGCACTTCATCTACATCGGCGCGGCCATGAAAAAGATGGGCGGCCGCAACTACCAGTTGTGGGACGAGCACGAGGGCTTCTTCTACGATGTGCTGCGCTATCCCAATGGCGAGTTCCACAAATTCCGTCTGCGCTCGCTGGTGGGCCTGATTCCGCTATACGCCATCGAAGTTCTCGAGAGCCAGGAACTGGCCGCGCATCCAGGTTTCTTGCGAGATGTCGAATGGTTCATCAAGAACCGTCCCGACCTGGTAGGAGATGCCTGTTACACCGTGGGCAACGGACAGAAACGCTACGTGCTCTCGATCGCCGATCCCAACCAGTTCAAGCGTCTCCTTGAGCGTATCTGGGACCCGCAGGAATTTCTTTCGCCGTACGGCATTCGTAGCTTGTCCAAGTATCACGAGCAGCATCCCTTCCAGTTCGGAGATCGTTCCGTGGGATACGAACCGGCGGAAGCAGCCGTGAAGCTGATGGGAGGGAATTCGAACTGGCGGGGCCCTGTCTGGTTCCCAACTACTTACCTGCTGATCCACTCCTTCCTGCGCTTTGGCGATGCGGTCGGGGAAGACTTCTCCCTGCCCACCGCCGGCAGCAACGATCAACCGGTCACACCGCACGAAATGGCGGGGGAAGCGGCCAACCGCATGATTTCGATTTTCAAACGCGGACCCGACGGCAAACGGCCCTGCTTCGGCTACTACAAAAAGTTCCAGGAAGATCCGCACTGGAACCAATGCCTGCTCTTCAACGAGTACTACCACGGCGACACCGGAATGGGCCTCGGCGCCAGCCACCAGACGGGCTGGAGCGGACTGGTGGCCAATCTGATTGACGAATGGCGGCGATAGCGCCATGGCCCTGCGCAAACGGCTTCTGCTTGCGATAACCCTTCTGCTGGGGCTGATCGTGGTCAGCACCACGGGATACCGCCTGATCGGCGGCCCATCCGTCAGCTTTCTCCAAGCCTTGTACATGGCGGTCATCACCCTGGCCGGAGTGGGCTACGGCGAGATCGTTGACACCAGCCACAATCCCGCGCTACGCGTGTTTAACATCGGCATCGTGCTGTTCGGAGTGGCGATCACAGTTTATGTATTCTCGGTGGTGGCCGCCTTCCTGGTGGAAGTGGAGTTCAGCAACCCTTTCTGGAGGCGCAGAATGCAGCGACACATTGACGAGCTCTCGGGCCATCACATTGTTTGCGGCCTGGGAGACACCGGCCGGCACGCGGTGGCCGAACTGCAGAAAACCAATACTCCCCACGTGGTGGTGGACCTCTCCGAAGAGAATCTCAAGAAGTTGAAAGAGCTGCATCCCGAAGCTTTGCGCGAAATGCTTTACGTCGTCGGCGACGCCACCGAGGAAGACATTCTGGAAAAGGCCGGACTGAGCCGCGCCAAAGGTCTGATCGCCGCCCTGCCGCTCGATAAAGACAATCTGGTCGTAACTGTAATTGTGCGCCAGCGCTTCCCCAAAATGCGCATAATTGCGCGTTCGGCGGAGCGCAAGTTTTCCGAACGCATGCTGCGGGCCGGGGCCAATTCCACGGTTTCGCCTAGCCACATCGGCGGCCTGCGCATGGCCAGCGAACTGATCCGTCCGCATGTAGTCGGATTCCTGGATACCATGCTGAAAGAGCAGGGCAGAACCCTCCGGGTGGAGGAGATCGAGGTAAAACCAACCTCGCCGTGGGCAGGAAGCGCCCTGCACGAACTGAACCTCAAGGGGCGCTACAACCTTCTTGTGCTTGGCCTGAAACGCCCCCTGGCGGAAGGCTCCTCAGATTTGCTGATAAATCCACCGGACAATTCGATCCTGGACAAAGAGCAAATCATCATCGCGATGGGCGACGTAAAAGATATCCAGCGGGCGCGGCAGGATGCCGGCGCGTAAGCACACAGGTGTCATCCTGAGCGCAGCTAGCCCATTCGCTTGCGAATGGGCTGGCGGAGTCGAAAGGACCCCTATAATCTTGGCCGCTGCTGGAAGAAAGGGTTGTGAGCTTGAAAGGGAACCGCGAGAATTTGCCGCTCATAGGGGCCCTTCAACTGCGTAGCCGCTCAGGATGACAACTTGAGGATTAAGCGCTGACCGCTGCGTTAATCTGCACTTTCACTTTCAGCTGTTCGCCCAGCTTTACGAAGCCATCCAACCATGCCTGAGCTTCAGCCTCCCCACGCTCGGCTCGCTCTCTTACTTCGCCAGCCACTTCGCGCATCATGCGGTAGTAGGTATTCTGCGCTTCCCAGAGGCGTACCTGGAAAGGCAGGCTGAGAACCAGTTCGATGGTTTCCTGCAACCGCGCGAGCAAGCCTGGCTCCATGGGATCGGCCACGAAGCGGGTGAACAAACGCTCGATCGTCCGGCGCAAGGCGAACTCCAGAGTCACGGCATCGGGGGTCACGCCCGTGCGCCGTATTTCCTCCAGAATTTCTCTGGACTTGTTCAGGTCAACCTCCTCAACGGAGAACACGTCGAGCAGATCCGAGTTCAGCGTGAAGTCGACTGCCAGGCGGAAACGCCTGGGCAAAGGCACTCCTAGGTCGGTCACGAAGCGGATCAAGTGCGCGTGTTCATCGTGGAAATTACGGTACAGCGCGCGCGCCTGGTTCGTCGCTTCTTCCAGGATGATACCCAGTATTTTCCTTTGCTCATCACGGAAAAGCAGTCGCAGGGTATAAGTGCCCGAACTGAAGTTCTTTTCGATCAGGCGCACCAGTTCGGCCAGATCCCCGCTGGCCAATGCCTTGTCGAGTTCAAGGTCGAGCGTGCGATACGCCACGTCGCCCTGAATCTGTCGCACTCCACCAAGCACGCTGTGGTCTGCGAGATGTAGCACGCCGAAAGTAATCTGGTCCGACTCCCGCGTGACTTCAGAGGTAACGCTGGCCTGGCCCAGGACGGCCCGCAGTTTTCCCTGGCGCGAAGTTCGGTATTCCATCCGGGCCACGTCGTAGCAATAGATACGGGTGTTCTGCCCGTACTCTTCAAAGACGGAACTGACCGCGTAGTGAGCACCCACTTTTTGCAAATCCATCATAGCGGGCTGCACATAGCGCTCGTAGATAGATCGCCCATCGCCCTGTTCTGGAATATTGCTGCGGGCCTGGGCCAGCAAGTCGAGAAAGGGCGTGGCCATGTCCTCCGCGAACAATTGTCTGGCCAGTTGCAGGGCGCGGCCGGCGTATTGGATCACCTGCACGGTTTCTATTCCGGAAACCTCGTCGAAGAACCAGCCGCAACTGGTGTACATCAGCATCAGGTAGCGTTGCAGTTCGAGCAGCTTAAGACCAGTGACGGTTTCGGCAGGTGAAAGCTCACGCTTTGCCTGCGCGGTCATGAAGCGCACCACATTCTCGAGGGAACGGTCCAACACTACATCCACATAGGCATCACGGGTTTGCCAGGGGTTCTCAAGGAGTTTCTTAGCCTCAGTCTCGTAGCGCGGGGCCACCGTATCGCGTAACCAGTCAAAGGCCTGGCGCAGGGACGCTCTCCACCGCTGGTTCCAGTCGCCGTGGCCGCCTGAGTTGCAGCTGCAATCGCTGCGCCAGCGCTCGATCCCGTGAGCGCAACTCCAGGAAGTGTTGCCGATGGTCTTGGCTTCCATGGTTGGCGGATGTTTCTCGAGATATTCCCCGTAGTTGGTCAGCTTGGCCACTTGACTGGTTTCGATGTTGTGCAAGGCGAAGGCCAGCGCCATATCGCCGTAAGCGCGATGATGTCCGTAGGTCTCACCATCAGTGGCGATGTGAACCAGTTGGGGCCATGTGCGAGCATCGGAAAACGCGCCCAGAAGACGGTCCGAGAATCGCTTGCCGTCGGCCAGCAAGTCTTCAAAAGCAATGGCGCGGGAAATTGGTCCATCGTAAAAAAAGATGTTGATTGACTTTCCCGAGCCCACGCGAACCGTATAGGCCATGGAAGGATCGATCCTGCCTCCGTCCACCTTGCGCCACACCCGTCCGCCAAGCGGCCTTACCCGTCCTGCCTGGTAGGGAGAAAGAATCGTGAACTTGATGCCGAGCTCCGCCAGGACTTCCAGCGTTTGCAGATCCACCGCCGTTTCCGGCAGCCACATTCCCTCGGGATGGCGCCCGAACCGTTTTTCGAAGTCGCGAATTCCCCAAAGAATTTGCGTGTATTTGTCCTGGCGGGTCGCCAGGGGGAGGATCATGTGGTTGTAGGCTTGCGCAATTGCCGAGCCGTGTCCGGAGAAAAGCTGTTGGCTTTCGCGGTCGGCGGTCAGGATCGCTTCATACACTGACGAACTCTTCTGCTCCATCCATGAAAGCAGGGTTGGGCCGAAGTTGAAACTGATTTTCGAATAATTGTTGACGATTTGAAGAATTCTGCCGTCGCCGTCCAAGATTCGCGAGGCGCTGTTAGGCGCATAGCACTCCGCCGTGACCCGCTCGTTCCAGTCATGATAAGGATAAGCGGAATCCTGATATTCTACGGCCTCCAGCCAGGCATTTTCCCGCGGCGGCTGGTAGAAGTGAGCATGAACACATACGTACCGTTCCATCAAGTCTCCCAACTTTTGGCCTCATTACGCGCGCGACGGGGGGCGAGTAGGGCAATCTAGACTGAATAACTCCCACTACGATGTTTGGCCCGACTAACCTCTCGGAATTGGATATACACGAACAACCGCCCCGATTCATTCTGCATCTTTGGGGAGTCGTCACTTGCCGCTGGTGAGCATAGGTTAACAGCAAGAGTCACAAACTGCGCAATCGACCCGGTGCTGGGATGCGGTGCGGACATTTCGCGGTTCCGCACAACCGGCACTATCTGTTTATACTGCATTCGGACGCGAAGCAGCGTCTCGGCGCAATACGAGGGGGCGGCCTCAGTGTTGGCGGCGGCTGCGCGCACCTTTTTCATCTCATTGCAGCATCAGATTTTCGACCGAGGCGATTGAGTGAACAGTCGAGCTTCACTGGAACCCGGATATGTTCCCTGTTCGACCTACCGTCTTCAACTCAACCAGCGTTTTACGTTTTCCCAGGCCGCGGCAGTCGTGGCCTACCTGCACGACTTGGGAATAACCGACTGCTACACCTCCCCGTTCCTGATGGCCCATCCCGGCAGCATGCACGGTTACGACGTCACCGATCACACTCGCTTCAACCCTGAAATCGGTTCGGAGGAACAATTTACCGAATTCGCAGAACACTTGAAGCAGCGCGGCATGGGCCTGGTAGTCGACGTCGTGCCCAACCACATGTGCATCACCCACTCGTCGAATCTCTGGTGGTGGGATGTGCTGGAAAATGGGCCCAGCTCAGACTACTCCCACCACTTCGACATCGACTGGAACCCGCCCAAAGCAGAGCTTGCTAACAAAGTCTTGCTGCCGTTTCTACCCGATCAGTTTGGCCTGGTGCTGGAAAGTCAGTCCATTCGGGCGCTCTATGACGGCGGCGGCTTTGCTTTGGACTCGCTGGGAACTCATTTCCCTTTGGCTCCGCGTTCATGGTCCCCTTTACTGGAAAGAACTCTGGTAAAGGCAAAAGAAACGCTCCCCGACACCGACGGACATGTGCTGGAGCTGGAGAGCATTATCACTGCGATCTCGCACCTTCCACCGCGCGAGGACACGGACCTGGCGAGAGTGCGGGAGCGACAACGGGAGAAGGAAGTCATCCGGCGCAGAGTGGCGGCCCTAGTTGAGGACAGCGATGTGGTCAGGACGAGTCTGAAGGAAGTATTGGCTGTCATCAACGGCAATAAGGGAGATACACACAGCTTCGACTCGCTGGAGAAGCTTTTGGACGACCAAGCTTACCGGCTAAGTTTCTGGCGGGTTGCGTCCGACGAAATCAATTACCGCCGGTTTTTCGACATCAACGATCTGGCTGCAATCCGGGTGGAGAGCCCGGAGGTGTTCGCCATCGTTCATCGCATTCCTTTTGAGCTGATACAGAAGTCACTGGTGACGGGAATCCGTATTGATCATCCTGACGGTCTTTTTGACCCATTGCGTTATTTCGAAGACCTGCAAGCCCAGGCTCCTCTGCCTGGCCATGGGTCTGCGAGCGGTTTCGGCAACGGTATTCGGCGCCGCATCTACCTGGCCGCGGAAAAGATTCTGGTTGGTAACGAAGAGTTGCGTCCGGGCTGGGCCATCGAGGGAACCACCGGCTACGGCTTCCTCAACTTGCTCAACGGAGTGTTCGTGGACGCGTCCAAAGCGGGCTTCTTCCAGCGGCTCTACCGCAAGTTTACCGGATGGTCGCAGAGCTATTCTGATCTCATCTACGAAAGCAAACGCCTGGTCATGCAGGTATCGATGTCTAGCGAACTCAACGTGCTGTCCCGCCGTCTGGACCGCATTTCCGAGCAGCATCGCCGCTCCCGTGATTTCACTCTGGAAAGTCTGCGGGACGCACTGCGTGAAGTGATTGCGTGCTTTCCGGTATACCGGACCTACATTCGCACCGACACCCAGCACCCCGACGAACAGGACGAGCGTTACATCCGCGCCGCCATCCAGACGGCGAAGCGCCGTAACCCGGCAACCAGCGGTTCGGTCTTCGATTTCATTCAGGATCTGCTGCTGCTCAAAGATCCGGACAGCATCGGGGATGCCGACCGTGCCGAGCGCCGGTTGTTTGTGATGCGATTTCAACAGCTAACCGGACCGGTCATGGCCAAAGGGCTGGAGGACACGGCGTTCTATCGCTACTGTCCGCTGCTGTCTCTCAACGAGGTCGGTGGATCTCCCGATAAATTCGGAGTTGCGCTGGCGCACTTCCACGGCAAGAACGTGACCCGACGCCAGTCGTGGCGTAACGCCATGCTGGCCAGTTCCACGCATGACACCAAGCGCAGCGAAGATGTGCGGGCGCGCATCAATGTGCTGTCGGAAATTCCGGCAGAGTGGTACCGGGCCATCCGCGCCTGGCAACGCTTGAACGAAGAGAAGAAGATCCAGGTGGCGGGTGAAGCCGTCCCCAGTGCGAACGAAGAGTACTTTCTTTATCAGACCCTGCTGGGTGCCTGGCCACTGAGTCCGATGGACGTCGCCGGTCATGCGGACTTTGTTGGCAGGATCCACGGATACATGGAGAAAGCCCTGCGTGAGGCGAAAGTGAACACCAGCTGGATCAATCCCAATACCGAATACGAAACCGTCTTTCACACCTTCCTCGATGCCATCCTGGATCGTTCAGCCGGCAAGCCTTTTCTCGAACTGTTCGCGCCGTTCCAAACGAGAATCGCAACAGCCGGGATTTTCAATTCGCTTTCCCAGACACTGTTGAAGATCGCAGCCCCGGGCCTGCCCGATTTCTATCAGGGAACGGAAGTCTGGAACTTCAGCCTGGCCGACCCGGACAACCGCCGTCTGGTTGACTACGATCTGCTTCAGACGCTGCTCGGGCGGCTGCGCGCAGCCGAGAACGAGGACCCGGCTGCACTCGTCGATAGGTTGGTTGCTGCGCCGGCGGACGGCGGTCTCAAACTCTATTTAACCCGCTGCGCCCTGCGTTTCCGCCGGGAACATCGCACACTTTTTGCCAAGGGGAGCTACCTGCCCTTGCGCGCCGCCGGAGAGAAGAACAAGCATGTGATTGCCTTCGCCCGCTCCTTCCGAGGGACCACGGTCCTCGTGCTGGCGGGACGATTCTTTGCTCAGCTGAGCGCAGATCCTCGCGCTCCATTGGGCGCCCGCGTTTGGGGCGATGCGGAAGTCGTTCTGCGCAAGCAGCTCCCCTCCGGTGCTTATCGCGACGTGTTTACTGGAAAAACAATCTCTTCGACTCGTCGGAACGACGAAGTCGTCCTACCAATTGCTGAAGCATTTTCCCACTTGCCCATCGCCATGCTGGTTAGCGGTAATGGGAACAACAAGGGTCAAGCCGATGCTTGATAGCCCGACCGAAAGAGGTTGGAACCTTCAGTTCGGCACATCGGTTCGGGGTGACAACACCGTGGACTTTCGGGTCTGGGCGCCGAATCTGACCAACCTGGCGGTTCGTATCCTGGGAGAACGCCCGCGCACGATTCCCATGATGCGGTCTTTAAACTCAGAAGACTCAGAGTTCGTAGCGACGGTTCCGCAAGTCGACGAAGGGATGGACTATTTTTACGTCCTCGAAGGCGAGCGGGAGCGTCCCGATCCCGTTTCCAGATGGCAACCGCACGGCGTACACGGTCCTTCCCGCATTGTTAATCCCGCGGCGTTTGAGTGGTCTGACCAAGAGTGGCCTGGAATTCCGCTCAGGGATTTCATCATCTACGAATTTCACACCGGCACGTTTACCCGCGAGGGGACCTTTGAAAGCGTCATCCCACGCCTGCCCTATCTTCGTGACCTTGGCATCACCGCCATCGAAATCATGCCGGTCGCGGAAGTTCCCGGAAAGCGAAACTGGGGATACGACGGCGCCAGCCTCTACGCACCTCAGTCTTCGTACGGAGGTCCGGCCGGGCTAAAGCAGCTGGTGGACGCTTGCCACCGGCACGGGCTCGCAGTCGTTCTGGACGTCGTCTACAACCATCTCGGCCCTGAGGGGAACTATCTTCCCGAGTTTGCTCCCTGCTTCACCGACACCCACCACACACCCTGGGGAAAGGCGATCAATTTTGACGGGCCAGGAAGCGACGGCATTCGCCGCTTCATCATTGATAACGCTTTGTACTGGCTTACCGAATTTCACGTTGACGCGCTGCGCCTGGACGCTATTCACGGTATCTACGACTTCGGCGCTTGTCACGTTCTCGACGAGTTGTCGGACGCTTTTCAGAGGCAGGCGCGGCACCTCAAGCGCCAGGCTTGGTTGATTGCCGAGAGCGATCTCGAGGATGTGCGCATCATCAATCCGCGCTCCAAGGGAGGCTACGCGCTCGATGCACAGTGGCACGACGACTTTCACCACGCTCTCTACGCCCTTTTGACCGGCCAACGGGAAGGCTTTCTCATGGATTTCGGCGCGCTGGGTGATCTGTCAAAATCCATCCGTGATGGATTCGTCTTCGACTGGAAGTATTCGCGCTATCGCCAGCGCCATCATGGCAGCTCGTCGAGGGAGCGGCCAGGAGAACAATTCGTCGGGTTCATTCAGAATCACGATCAGATTGCCAACACCAGCCGAGGCAAACGGCTGACCAACCTGGTTTCCGCTGGGGAACGAAGACTGTCGGCAGTGCTCACGCTCTGCTCTCCTTTCTTGCCCCTGCTGTTCATGGGAGAGGAATACGGGGAGACCGCGCCGTTTTTCTACTTCACCAGCTTTGAAGACCGTGGTCTGGCCGATGCGGTGCGCGAGGGACGCAAAAGGGAACTGGGGTCGCACTACTCAGAGAACGATTTCGCCGACCCGCAGGCACTGACCACGTTCGAACGATGCAAGCTGGATTGGTCAAAGACTGCGACTTCACCCCATGCCGAAATGCTGCGGCTGTACCGCGATTTGATTTCCTTGCGAAAGCAGTGGCCCAGTCTGGGAAACTGCCGCAAGGATCTCACCGAGATCCAGTTTGATGACCAGGCTAAGACGTTAGTTATGAAACGGACTGACCCTACCGGCGGCAGCGCCTTGCTGATCTTAAATTTCTCCACTAAGGTGCAGAGCGTTTCGACCGCTGGCGATTCGCAGGCGCGGCGATTGCTCTTGTGGACAGGAGACCAAGTTTACGGGGGAAGCCCAGGACCGCGACCGCTTGAAACCCTGGCCCCAGGTCCGACGTTCCGCCTGTCACTAGCGACATTTGAAGCCGTCATATACGTGATTTAACGCTGCCGCACGGCTACGGTTCAGACCCGTTGCCTCATCTGGCTCACTTGTCCAGAAGAGTGTTCAGCGGGCGCACAGTGCGCCACGGCATGTGATAAATTTTTAAAACAGGCCAAATATCAGTGTTTTCTGATGCCGTCGGGTCCTTGATGCACCCTGCCGGTGTTTGACGCATGGCGACCAATGGCCTGGAACTCAACGCTGGGAGGTCGGTACCGCGAATGACGGGCGAAGAGAACAGCGTCATCAGTCCCGCCGATTCCCGCCGGGTCGTCATCGAGAACGTCCAGCCGCAGGTCGATTGTGGACGATTTCCCATCAAGCGCACGATGGGTGATCACGTTTCAGTGTCCGCCGACATCTTCGCCGACGGCCACGATATCTTGTACGCCGTTTTGCGGCACCGCCCCGCTGCTCAGCCCGATTGGGAAGAAGTTCCTATGGAACCGCGGCCTAATGATCGGTGGCAGGCGGAGTTTACCGTTCCGGCTCAGGGCCGTCACCTCTATACCCTGCAAGCCTGGATTGATCACTTTCAATCCTGGAGCCGCGATCTGGAGAAGAAGTTTGCAGCGGCACAAGATATATCAGTCGACATCCTGACGGGGGTCCAACTGATCGAAGCGGCCGCGGCCCGTGCTGGCGGAAAAGACAAAACTCAGCTTACGACCGCAGCCGAAGAGATAAGGAAGCTGTCCGCAACTGAACTACCCCAGGCCGTAGAGAAATCCTCGAGCCCCGAACTTAAAGCGTTGATGATCCGGAATGCGGACCGCCGCCGGGCAACGACCTACAGCAGGGAGCTTGAAGTTATCGTCGACCGCGAAAAGGCCCGCTTCAGCGCCTGGTATGAGATGTTTCCGCGTTCTTCTTCGCCTCAGCCGGGTCGACACGGAACTCTGCGAGACTGCATCAAGAGGCTGGGGTACGTTGCCGGTATGGGCTTCGACGTTCTCTATCTTCCTCCTATTCACCCCATCGGCCGCGTGAATCGGAAGGGAAAGAACAACGACGAAAAGGCTTCGCCTGACGACGTGGGCAGTCCCTGGGCGATTGGAGCTAAGGAAGGCGGTCACAAAGCCATTGATCCGCAGCTTGGAACGCTCGAGGATTTCAGGCAACTGGTGACGCGCGCAAAACAATTGGGACTGGAAGTGGCGCTCGACCTGGCTTACCAGTGCGCACCTGACCATCCCTACGCGAAGGAGCACAAGGAATGGTTCCGCATTCGTCCTGACGGCACGGTACAGTATGCGGAGAACCCGCCCAAAAAGTATCAGGACATCTATCCTTTTGATTTCGAGACAGAGAAAAGCCAGGAGCTATGGGAGGAACTGCGAAGCGTGGTGCTCTACTGGATCGACCAGGGCATCCGCATTTTCCGCGTCGACAATCCTCACACCAAGCCCTTCGATTTCTGGGAGTGGTTGATCACTGACATAAAGAGCCGCCATCCTGACGTCCTGTTTCTCGCGGAAGCTTTCACGCGGCCGAAAGTGATGTACGAACTGGCCAAGCTTGGGTTCACCGAATCCTACACCTACTTCGCCTGGCGCAATGCCAAACCAGAGCTCACCGAATACTTTAGGGAACTCACGCAAACCGATGTACGTGAATACTTTCGATCGAATCTGTGGCCCAATACTCCCGATATCCTTACGGAATTCCTGCAGCTGGGAAGACGCCCCGCCTTCCTGATCCGGCTGACGCTGGCTGCCACTCTCGGGGCGAACTATGGAATTTACGGCCCCGCCTTCGAGCTGGGAGAAAACCGCGCGGTTCGTTCCGGAAGCGAAGAGTATCTCGACTCGGAGAAATATCAGGTCCGCAACTGGGACCTGGACAATCCCGCCAGCCTGGCCGAATTGATTGCAAAGATTAACCGCATACGGCGTGAGAACCCGGCGTTGCAGGCCGACTTGAACCTGAACTTTCATCCTGTGGACAACGAACAGATCATCGCGTACAGCAAGATGAGCGACGACCTTTTGAATATCATCGTTGTGGTGGTGAACCTGGATCCGCAGCGCACTCAGGCCGGAATGATTGATCTGCCGCTGGATCTCTTCTACCTCGACCCGCGGCAGCCCTACCAGATGCACGATTTGCTCACCGACGCCAAGTATGTCTGGCGCGGTTCGCGCAATTATGTCGAACTCAATCCCCAACGCTTGCCCGCCCATATCTTTTGCATCCGGCGGGTGCGTACGGAAAATGGCGTCGATTACTTTGTTTAAGAAGTGAATTGCAGGAGCGAAAAGCCTTGCCTATGTCTCAGGACCAGCTCTGGTACAAGGACGCCATCATTTACCAGGTCCACGTGCGCACGTTTTTCGACACCAACGCTGACGGAATTGGCGATTTTCGAGGCCTGGCGCAAAAGCTCGACTATCTTCAGGACTTGGGGGTCAGCGCCGTTTGGCTCATGCCATTCTTTCCTTCGCCTCTGCGCGACGACGGATACGATATCGCGGACTATTTTTCGGTGCATTCGAGTTACGGAAATCTTGAGGACTTCAAGAGTTTTCTTCAGGCCGCCCATGAGCGCGGGATACGGGTGATTGTGGAAATGGTCCTGAACCACACCTCCGATCAGCACCCGTGGTTTCAGGAGTCTCGCAAGTCGCAAGACAATCCCAAGCGCGATTGGTATGTCTGGAGTGACACCGACACCAAGTATCACGGCGTGCGTATTATTTTTGTGGACACCGAATTGTCCAACTGGGCCTGGGACCCGGTTTCCAAGGCGTATTACTGGCACCGTTTCTTCAGTCATCAGCCCGACCTTAACTACGACAATCCCGCCGTCCGCGAGGAGATGTGGAAGGTGATGAAGTTCTGGGTAGAGCTGGGAGTTGACGGATTCCGCTTGGATGCCGTGCCCTACCTGGTCGAGCGCGAAGGGACATCTTGCGAGAACCTGCCTGAGACCCACGCCGTTTTGAAAGAACTGCGCGCCAAACTGGACCAACACTTTCCCGGCAAGATGCTGCTGGCCGAAGCCAACCAATGGCCGGCCGATTTGCGCGCTTACTTCGGCGAGGGCGACGAGTTTCACATGGCATTTCATTTCCCGCTCATGCCCAGAATGTTCATGGGCCTGAAGCTGGAGGATCGCAAACCCATCACCGAAATTCTCAAGCAGACTCCCCAAATTCCGGCATCGTGCCAGTGGTGCCTGTTCCTGCGCAATCATGACGAACTGACCCTCGAGATGGTCACCGACATGGAGCGCGACTACATGTACGACCAGTACGCGATCGACAAACACATGCGCATCAACGTCGGCATTCGCCGCCGGCTGGCGCCCCTGCTGGACAACGATCGCCGGCGCATCGAGCTGATGAATGGATTGCTCATGTCGCTGCCCGGCACGCCCATCATCTACTACGGAGACGAAATCGGCATGGGCGACAACATTTACCTGGGTGATCGCAACGGAGTGCGGACCCCCATGCAGTGGCAGGGCGGCTGGAATGCGGGATTTTCCGGGGCCGACCCGGAAAGTCTCTACTCGCCGCTCGTGCTGAATCCGGTTTATGGCTATCAGGCGGTGAATGTCGAGTCGCAGAAACGTTTTGATCACTCGCTACTGAGCTGGATGAAGCGCATTATTAAGGTGCGCAAAGCCAATCCAGTGCTGGGAAGGGGCTCGATTGAGTTTCTCTATCCTGCCAACCATAGAATTCTGGCCTACGTACGGCAATTGGACAAAGAGTCCATCCTGGTCGTAAACAACCTTTCCAGCACTGCCCAGGCGGTGGAACTCGATCTGCGCAGGTTTAAAGGAAATATCCTGATCGAGATGTTCGGTCGAAACATTTTTCCACGGGTGGGGGATTTACCCTATCTTTTGACTATGGGCCCGTACCAGTTCTATTGGTTTCGTCTGCGCAAGATCTAGGTTTAACGGAGGCAGGATTTGGCCGAGGAAAGCATTCTTACGGATGAGTTTCTTCGCCAGTTGATCGACGTGGGTGAAGCGGACGTTCTTGTAGGTGTGCCCACCTACAATAATGCCGCCACCGTCGGCCAGGTGGTGCAGACCATTCGTGCCGGCCTGCTCAAATATTTCCCCCGCGAACGCGCCGTAATCGTGAATGCGGATGGGGGCTCACGAGATCAGACGCCTGAACTGGTCCGGGGAGCTTCCATCAATGACCTGCAACATTCGACCGACCTGACCGCCCTGCGCACGCTACACAGCATCAGCGCGGAATATGCCGGGGGCCCGGCGACGGGTACTGCACTGCGGACCATTCTGGCCTCGGCGGAACTGCTGCGCGTTTCCGCTTGTGCCGTGGTCTCACCTGAATCCACCACCATCGAGCCCGAGTGGATCGAGCGGCTGCTGCGTCCCGTGTATAAGGGAAATTTTGATTTTGTCACCCCCCTCTATCGCCGCCATAAGTTTGACGGATTGCTGATGCGCAATCTGGTTTATCCCATGACTCGCGCCTTCTACGGCAAGCAGGTCCGCGAGCCATACGCGGCGGAATTTTCTTTCTCTGGACAGTTGGCCAGTCATTTTCTCGGGCAGGAAATTTGGACTCATGAAGTCGGCCAGGCCGGAACGGAAATTGCCTTGACTATATCTGCCATTACCGGAGGCTTCCGCCTGGCCCAATCTTTTCTCGGCGCCAAGCCTCATGTGGACGCGCGCGCCGCCGACCTGGTCGCAGCCATGCGCCAGACCGTGGGTGCGCTGTTCTGGTCGCTCGAGCCCAACTTTTCCGTCTGGAGCGCGAAAAGCGATTCGCAGCCCATCCCCACTCTCGGCGCAGCCCAAGAAGTAACCCTTGAGCCCCTACGGATAAACCGGAAACGGCTCTTCAGCATGTTTCGCTCCGGTGTGGCTGAACTGGAACCTGTGCTGAAATCGATTCTTTCGTCATCAACGCTCACTGAGCTGCAAAGAATCTCGGCTCTCGAAGAAGATGATTTTCTTTTTGGAGATGAGCTGTGGGCCCGCACCATCTACGAATTCGCCGCTTCGTATCACAAGGCAGTCATCAGCCGAGACCACGTCGTTCAGGCCCTGGCGCCTCTTTATCGCGGAAGGGCATTTACGTTTCTGGTGGAAAACCGCGAAGCCTCGGGAGAACAGGTGGAGCAGAACGTCGAAGATTTTTGCATGACGTGCGAACGTTTGAAGCCGTCCCTGTTGGAACTATGGAACGGAAGGAAGTGAGGTCACCATGCGGGACATAATTGTGCACGAACTGACTCAGGCCACCCAGGAATTGGTGCGCGAATTTGCGCGCTTCCTGCCTCGCCTGATGGTGATGCTGATCGTGGTGCTCGTAGGCTGGGTCATCGCATATCTGGTCAAGTCGATCCTGCGCAGTTTTTTGCGTCTCATCAAGTTCGACAAACTTTCCGAGGGCGCCGGGGCTACCCAGTTGCTCAACAAGGCGGCGCTGCCTTCCTCCACGGAACTGGTCAGCCGCTTTGCTTTTTGGACTGCGTGGCTGGGCTTCATTCTCGTGGGAGTGAGCGCATTGGGCATCCTGGGCATGCAGGAATACGTCACCCGTTTCTTCGTTTTTCTGCCACGCCTGTTGGTGGCCCTGATTTTCCTGTTCATCGGGTTGCTGGCGGCCAGCTTTTTCTCGCGTGCCGCTCTGCTTTGGGCGGTCAACACCAACATGCCGTCACCTCGGCTATTGAGCTCCGCGGCCAGGGTCCTCATCACGGTCTTCACCGCATCGGCGGTTTTCGAAGAGCTCGGCCTTGCCGACTCCACCATGCTTTTGGCTTTTGCCATCGTCATGGGAGCGGTAATGCTGGGTCTGGCCATTGCCTTTGGTCTCGGCGGCCAGGACCTGGCCAGGAGATTTCTCGAAGCCCGCTTCGCCCCGGAAAAGAAGGAAGGACAAGAGCGTGAGGACGAGCTTTCACCGCTTTAGGGTGCCACAGGAAATTTTCGCGCAGAGGGGACGACGGGAACCGCGGTTCGAGGGTGGAGCAGGGCTTTAGCCCTGCATTAAAAGACATCGCGTGCTGCGGCTTCAGCCGCTGAGATATCTGACGAAGATCTCCTGCGGACTCGCGGATTGCCATGCCAACCAATTCATCTCCGGAAGACCTATTTCTCGCAGCTCTGAGAAACAGCCTTCCCGTTGCTCTGCCACAATTCCTGATGAAGCAACGCTGGTTTGGCGGCAAGGCCCGCACGATTTCCACCGTCGAAGTCTCGGACATCATTCCTTTCCATTCCGACACCCTTCGCTCCTATCTCATTCTTGCGAAAGTTAATTACACCAGCGGGCCGGCAGAGACCTACGACATCCCGCTCGTGCGGGCCCCGCACGGACCAGCGCAGCCCAGCGACTCCTCCTTGCTGAGTGTTCGAGCGCGAAACTTCCCCGAAGAAATCGTCCTCGAGGACGCCTTGACGGACGAGAACTTTCTCGCCCATCTTCTCGATGTCGTCGCAAACGGAGTGGCCGCGCGTGGCGCCGGGGGTCAGGTTCGGGCAGTTTCTACCTCCGCGCTCCACTCCATCTGGCAGCCCTCGCAAGGTCTGCTTATGCCATCGGTAATGAGCGCAGAGCAAAGCAACAGCTCGGTGGTCTATGAAAAACGCCTGGTGCTGAAAATATTTCGACGGCTGGAGCAAGGTCTGAATCCCGATCTGGAGATCGGCTCGTTTCTGACCGGCAAAACATCATTCCGAAATGTGCCTCCACTGGCTGGATATCTCGAATATCTGAGTGAAACGGGGGCGAGCACCGCGCTAGGCATCCTGCAAGGCTACATAGCCAATGAGGGCGACGCGTGGCAGTTCACTCTGAAAGCTCTTGCGGAATACTACGGCGAAGCGCAGCGATCGGGCAGCCTGGGGGCGAGCGAAGTACCTCATTCGCCGCTCCTGTCTCTCTGCGGCCAAACCCTGCCGGATGAGGCCAGGCAACGAATCGGTTTTTACCTCGATTCAGCGGCGCTGCTGGGCCGAAGGACGGCTGAGCTTCACCTGGCTTTGGCATCGGACCAGAAAGACCCTGATTTCGCGCCCCAGGCATTTTCCGAAGTGGAAATCCGGGCTTTAGCGAACTCTGCTGTCCAACTCCTGACCGCGAATTTCGATCTGCTCGGCCGCCTTAAGGACAAAATGCCGGACCACTCCCGCGAGGACGCAGAAGGCACCCTCAGACTGGAAGAACGTGCCCGTGCCCGCCTTCAACTGCTCGCCGGGCGGAG
>Ga0307471_100000020_pt1 | contig 83186 bp, 76 predicted proteins | sample atmos_gasesAM3C__2_FD_204566 | JGI IMG/M metagenome (GOLD analysis project Ga0307471, IMG submission 204566) | Hardwood forest soil microbial communities from Morgan-Monroe State Forest, Indiana, United States - atmos_gasesAM3C_515 | ecosystem: Environmental > Terrestrial > Soil > Temperate... | reverse complement strand
GGGACCGAAACGAGACCCTGCCTTGTAGGTGCTACTGCGATCATACGGGACCCCGAAAAAAACATAACGCGAGCCTTCGAATGCCCCCGATACTCCAGTGAAGGCTGGACGTGGAGAAAGGTACAGGTTAGCCTTGCTCAAGGTTGTCATACTCGACATCGGCAGTAAATGTAAGGCTTATTTTGGGAGGTTCTCGGGTAGCATTGAAGTTTAGCATGTCCAAGCAGGAGACGAAGCCCGCTGCAGTGGCGAGAGAAAGCTTGAGGCCCATCGGGCTTTCGATATCATCATTCTTCTACGCTGCGGCAGGAATCTACTACCTAGTCTATCCTCTTTTAGTGAGCGATCCGACTATTTGGCCGTTGTACGTTATCGGGGGTCTTTCATTGTTGGGAAGCTTTGGTGTGCTCAAGATGACTAGATGGGGTCTCTGGCTCGGGCTCGGGCTGTTCCTTCCTCAAGTGATTGCGCCCGCGTTCGCGCTCCTGACCGCATTGTCTTACCCAGGCTTGTTTCAGCAACCTGTCGCCATTGCGTTTGTGGGGTCGCTTTTCGTCCTAATGTTCTTCGCCTCGTTGACGTTCTTGTTAATCCTTGACAAGCGACGTGACTTCAAGTAGCCTATTCGCGACTGATTCAGCCGCCTGGTTTGGCTTTGCATCGTCGTCGATTGTATGCCTCGATTTTGATTTAGCAGTGTAGCATCTAGGACATGAGATCATTGGCCGTCTTCCCTTGGAGCGCACCATGATGAGTTGGAACGCACAGATCTTACAAGTTCTCTGCGTAAGGGTGAGCGTTCCGAATTGAGGAAGTGGAAGTGTAAATCTGCAGCCGTCCTGGAATCCTGTGCAGCCGATGAACCTCTTCCCTGACGCTCGGCTGCGTATAATCGTAAGGTTCGAAGAGCAAGAAGGGCATGGATAGCTGAATGTGACGCTGGATTTTCTCTGAGCAACTACGATCTCGGCGAGCTCCGCACCCAGTTCGCTTTCTCTCGAGATCAGGCCTAGCATGACCGGCCTCAGTTGTTCAAGGGTCTGAGCGAGGACTCTTGTTCGAGTCTCCTGTTGTGACTGAATCTTCTCCATTTGGTTCTCTAACTGCGCAGTGAAGTCAGGGTCGATGATCAGAGGACAGTACATGTCGAGTATGGTGATGATTTTCTGAGCGAGAAGGGTCGCTTCTATCCGAGTCTCTTTGATGTAGCCTCGCCGGTAGAGGATCTCGATTATTTCTGCCCGGGTCGCCTTTGTCCCAATATTCGCGTCCTCCATCTTCCGAAGTAGACTGCTGGGATTGTAGCGGGGTGGTGCCTGAGTGAATTTCTCAATCGACTCGATGTTCTTGATCGGCACCTTATCGCCAATGTTTAGGTCAGGAAGCTCTTGGGATTCGTTTGACGCGTATGGCTGATAATATCGGATCCAACCTTCTTCCATGAGCCGAGAACCCCTGAGGAAGAAGTTGTACGGGTCCTTCGTTAGAGTAAGTTTCGTATCCTGTCGAAGACTGGGTTCGGCGAAGGTGGCCATGAATCTCTTGATGACCAGGTCTAGAAGATTGGCTTCTGGCTGGATTAACGCTCGTCTGGGCACTTCGCCTGTGGGGTAGATTGCAGGATGAGCTGAGTCTTGCTTTGGCCCTTGATTCGGTCGGATGCTAGCGCGATTGACGAGCCTTGAGGCCAGGCCGGCGTATTGGGGTCGACGGGCCAATCCTCTGAGAATGTCTTGATACCCTATGTCAGGCGGTAGCTTCTGGCTTGATGTTCTCGGGTAGGAGATCAAAGCATCCAGGTAGAGCCTTTCGGCAACGGCTAGGGTTCTCGCGGGCGAGAATCCGAAGTGTCTGTATGCCTCCGATTGTAGCGTTGACAAATCAAAGGGGTAAGGTGGGGGCTGTTGGATGTTTCGTGATTCAACATTGACGACATCTAACAGACTATTCCTGCAGGCGGTAACAATCAGTTCAGCATCCGCAGATGTGGGAATCTTCTCCTTCTCGAAGTTGACTTCGTAGATTTTGCGATTGTGTGTGATCGTTGTGTTGATCGTCCAAAAAGGCGTGGGAGCGAAGCACTGGATCTCTTCTTCCCTCTGGACGATGAATTTGAGTGTGGGGCCCTGGACTCTTCCTGTCGAGAGGGTCGAGTAGCCCCGGTTCTGTTTGAGCGCTGATTCTGTCAACAATCTGCTGAGGTTGATTCCGTAGAGCCAATCCAGTTCGTGGCGGCACTGACCTGCTTCTACTTGGGTGAGATCGAGATGTGGTGCCCGTGTCTTGTACGCTGTTTGGAGCTCCTTTTCGGTCATTGTACTGAACTTCATTCGTCCAGCTTTCGAGTCGGCTTGGTTGCAGGCGTATCGGAGGGCAGTGTATCCGATTAGGGAACCTTCAATGTCGTAGTCGCAGGCGTTGATGAAGCGGTCAGAGCTCTTGGCGACATGGCTTATGGCCTGAATCCACCTTGCGAGCTTGGCGGATTCCTTGTCGATGAGACTCTTTGGTTTCCATGTACAATCCCAGACGGGATAGTAGCGACGGCCTGTGTGTGTTTTCGAGTCAACAGCGTAGAGGTGGCCAAGAGCCGAGCAGACGAATATTGTCTCTCTTCCTCGCCTGGATTCGTAAATTGGCACGCCAAGCGTTTGTACCCGGCGCGGGTCGCTATCGTCGTCAAGGGCTCGAGCAACCCTTGCGGCGGCGTCGGGTTTCTCGCACACGATAAGGGTCTGTATCAGGTCCACCTTGACGGATTTTCGATGAGGAATCGAGCCATTTCCCGAGTTTTTCCGCCCGTTCCAGGGAGTTTTTCGACACGTTCGAGGAAGTCTGGAACAGTTAGGGTGCCGTAGCCCTGTTCCCACACTGTGAAAGCCTGCTTCAAATTCTCACAGGATTGCGCGTGTGCGGAGCAGTAGCTGGCTAGTGATTGATCGATTTGTTCGTTGCAGACCAGGCATTTCACGGCTGGAGCCCGTATTGCGTAAGATCAGGCTTTGTGAAAAAGAATTCCTCCCGTTTTTTGGTTGTTGTTTCGGTTTTTGAAGCTAGAAGAGTGAAACTGTTTGCAACCCCGCGGCGCGCGCGCACGGGCTCACAAAATTTTTTGAAAAAAGAATGCTTGTTTTTCGCGATTCTCCGCACGAAGGTGAGTGTGAGTATTCGACATTTGATGTTTGCAGTCGTGAATGTGTTTGGATTACCCGAGTCATTGCTTTAGAAACGTTTTAGCAGTAGATTGACAGAGCATGTGGTCTCGGATGGGTTTTTGTCCAGGACCTCAATTGCTTCAGGTCATCCTATGGTCCTCGAGGTTGAGATAAGGCAACAAGTCTCCATTTCGTGCGCACTGACTTGAATTGTCGTTCAATGACAGACTCAGGAAAAGGTGTGCTCCCATGCGCAATCTTTCTTCTGGAAACCGAATGATATTTCTATCAGAGAAAGCACTTGCTGTTACAAAGTGGCGGCATAGTGACAGGCAACCCGAAGAAACCGTTGAGTCCGAAGAAACGGGTCGTGCAGGCGGCCCGTAAGCGGGAGAGCCGAGGCAGGCTCTACCTTGCAGTAATTGTAATCATTATCATAGCAGTCGGAGTCGGGTGGTACGTTTACTCGACAGCCCAATCTTCGGGTGGTGCACCAGACTTCGCAATCACTGCCCCATCCGTCGTGACTATTCAGGCTGGAAACCCGATTACTTCAACAGTTAACGTGACCGCAATGAACAACTTTGGCGGAAGTGTACAACTGACTACGAGTGTTTCGACCGGACTGAGTGCGACGATAAGCCCGGCAGTTGTTACGAGATCAGGCATTGCAACCTTAACAATGTCCGCGAACAGCAACGGGACTTATACCGTGACAGTTACCGGGACCAGCGGCAGTCTGAAGCACTCAGTCACTCCAGTCGTAGGCACATCGTTGTACTCTACATTGAAGACAACACAGGGAACGATAGTGGTCGAGCTTTACAGGGCACAAACTCCCAAGACAGTGGCTAACTTCGTGAATCTTGCAAACTCCCACTTCTACGACAACCTAGTATGGCATAGAATAATCCCCAACTTCGTAATTCAAGCCGGAGACCCTAACACGAGAAATGGGGGCGGAGATCGGAACACATGGGGACAAGGGACTTCGGGTCAGAACGTGCCGTTCGAATACAACAGTACTCTTCACAACAATGTCGGCTCAGTTGCGATGGCCAGTACGGGCGCGGGAGTCGGGGGGAGCTCACAGTTCTACATCAATGTGGCCGACAACAGCGCAACCCTGGATGGGAAGTACGCGGTGTTTGGACATGTGATCGTAGGAATGGATACTGCAAATGCATTAGCGAGTGTACCGACAACTAATCAATACGCAAACGCTCAGAACCAACCCGTCGACCCCTCCACAGCAATGCTGACAAGCGTCATAGTTTCAAACTCTTAATGAGAGTCACAAGGTCAAAATCTCAACTTCATACGAGATTCCGAAAGTGCCCTGATGTAAGACAAGACTCAACACAAGCCCGCAAGGCCGAACTTCACTATTGCGTCCCGAAAGCTGAATCACTTATTCCAGCTTAGAATCATTCCGAAACTGTTTGAGAGTTTCCTTCACGAAAGGTATCCGTTTCTACATTCATGCGGACTACATGCAAAGCGTTTTAACTGGATTACTGTAAAAAGCTCGGCCGGTAGTTTCAACATTGGCAGACAAGAGAGCAGTAATGATCGTAGTCGACGGAATGGGCGACAGACCTCTAATCGACCACGACTACAAGACACCCTTAGAGTACGCTAACACGCCGAACATGGACAGGCTAGCTAAAGGTGGCCTAGTCGGTCTACTAGATCCAATTTCTCCTGGCGTTAGGCCTGGAAGTGATGTTGCGAACCTAGCGTTGCTAGGCTACGATCCGACGAAGTACTATACTGGTAGAGGACCGCTAGAAGCGTTGGGCGCCGGAATTGACCTTGGTCCCAACGACGTTGCGTTTCGAGTCAATTTTGCAACAGTTGATGACGACTTTCGTGTAGAGGATCGCCGCGCCGGTAGAATTCGGAAAGGCGCCTCAAAGCTCGCAAAAGCAGTCGCCGAGATCAGAGTCGAGAGTACCCCGGGCGTCAAAACCACATTCAAACCGACTGTTGATCATAGAGCCGTTCTTGTCTTGAAAGGAGAAAAACTTTCGAGAAATGTGACTGACACGGACCCGGGAGAAGAGGGTCTGAAACTCGTTGTATCCAGAGCCACCGACGGGTCCGAGGAAGCGAAACGGACCGCTGCTGCCGTAAACGAGTTCGTAAAAAGATCTCATGAAGTTCTCAGAGAACACCCGCTGAATCAGGAACGGGCAAACAATGGCGAGAAGGCCGCGAACATTATCCTGACGAGAGGCGCTGGGACCCGTCCGTCTCTGCCGAGCTTCAAATCAATGTTTGATCTTCGAGGCGCATGCATCACAGGGACCGCGCTGATCAAAGGCCTGGCAGTAGCCGCCGGAATCGACAATATCGACGTTAGAGGAGCGACAGGGAGCATAAAGACCGATTACGAGGCCAAAGCAAAGGCAGTCATCGAAGGCAGCAGAGACAGGAACTTTGTCCTCGTTCACGTAAAGGCACCTGACATTGCTGGCCACGACGCGGACTTCAAGGGAAAGGTTCGAGCTCTAGAAGAAGTCGATACTTTGGTGGGCCAAGTAATCGACGAAGTCGACATTGGGGCAAACTACGTGTGCCTGACTTCCGACCATGCCACACCAGTTGGATATGGATACCATACGGGTGACCCTGTTCCAATCGTAATCGGCGGCCCCGACGTTCCGGCAAGCAGGGTGCTCAAGCTGAGCGAATCGTCCGCTTCCCGGGGCAATATGGGGCGAATACGGGGATTGGACCTAATGCCCGTCCTGACCGACTTAGTCGGGCGGGGTCGACTATACGGGTCCTAGACGAGATACGCCCTTAATCTTCTCCATGATCTGACGCGAAGCCAGAGCCGGGTCTCTGGACCCGGTTATCCAACCTCCGACAATTATGACCTTTACTCCAGCATTCACGAGCCCTTCTACTGCACTGGGAGTGACGCCTCCCGCCGTAGCTACTGGAATCCGAAGAGATCTTGCTATCTCGCTTACCGTCCGACTGACCTTGATTCCTGAATGTAGAGCCTTCTGAGCGTCGATTCCGGTATGCAGGCAAACAATGTCAACGCCTAGTTGTTCGAGCTTCCGTGCTCTCAGGCGAGGATTAGTCGACATCAACAAGTCGGCCATGAGAAGCCCGTCATATCTAGACGCTGTTCCAACCGAATCACGGACCGTGCTGTCATGCGCAAGGCCTGAAATGGAAACAACCCCGGCTCCCGCGCCAAACGCCATTTCCGATTCGATGGCGCCTGCGTCGAGCGTTTTCATGTCAGCAACTACGGTGTTCGTCGGAAACTCGTGACTGAGAGCCTTGATTGCTCGCATCCCCTTGCTCTTGATCAGAGGGGTCCCTGCTTCTATCCAGCCGATACCCGATGCTACTGCTTCTCGTGCAATCACTAGCGCTTTCTCAAGATCCAGGAGGTCCAGTGCAACTTGCACTTGTGGCCATGATCGTTTCATCGTCCTATTCCTTCATTGGTCTCCATACTATGGGATCATCCGGGAATTATCCTGCAACTAAGCGACTCGTTGCATTCTGGCGATGAAATACCCAGCGGTCCTGTCATGATGTGGCCAGAGTCTGCGACAATCTGAAAGACCTGACAAGCCAGGCGATCCGTAGTTCTCGAGAATTGGGCGCGTCTCGAACTCGGGATGAGACTTCAGGAACGTTGAGACGACAGTTTCGTTCTCTTCTAGCGTAAGACTGCAAGTACAATATAGAATCCGACCCTGTTCGGAAAGAAGGGGCGACACCGAGTCTAGAATTTGCTGTTGTATTCTCGAGTATCGAACAATTGACTCGGGAGTAAGATGCCATTTCATGCTCGGATTCCTATCAAAAATCCCTGTTCCCGAACAAGGTGGATCAATAAGCACGAGGTCGAAGGTCCCGCGAAGACTGAGACCCGTCGCATCGGCTATCAACGGTTCGGCAATCCTCACACCCAACCTTGAAACTTCACGTCGCCAGCTCAGCATTCTCCCTCGCGAATAATCCACGGAGACTATTCTACCTCTATTCTTCATGAACTGAGCCAGAGTTGCAGTCTTACCACCCGGAGCAGAACAGACGTCTAGGACATTGTCCCCAGGCTTCGGATCCGCAGCCCTCACCGCGAGGAAAGACGCCATGTCCTGCATCTGGAACAATCCTTCAGAGAAGAAATCGGACAAGGCTGAGGGCGACCCATCCACAGTGAATACTCCCGGCTCGGGTTCAACCTTAGTTAGCGTCGATGATAGTCGTTTCACTTCGACCGGCAAAGAAGTTCTGCCTCGATTTCTTAGAGGGTTAACACGGACGTATCTAGGTCTATGATCTGCAGATAAGAGCCGGATTGCTTCTGCTCGTCCAAACAATCGGAAGCAATATTCGACCCACCATGCTGTGTGATGAGTATTCAGACCGACTTTTTCAGAATCAGTCAAATTGGGCCATTTGCTATTTGGATCAATCGCGACGAGCGTGCCGAGCAAGAGTTCCAGGTCTGGCAGACGTTCACTCGCTGCGAAGCTGCGCATGGTTCTCTCTATCTGCCTGATGCGCTCCCGGTCATGAGCTTGAAGCATCAGGTGTGTCGCGAGGCGATAGAGCGCTAGCGCCTTCGCCGCGACTCTCTTATCTGGCAGGCCATCTCTGATGAGTCGGTCCAGAAGATCCTGCTCCTCCTGCGACTCTAGGACAAGAGATAGAGCTTCCCGTTTTACATCTGCAAGACTCGGTTGTTGTTCAATGGCATGGAGTATTGCGCCACGCTCGCTGGCTCCTTTGGCTATCAAGGGGAGCGCTTCCAATGCGAGCTTCACTGACCTTGATGAATCCGAGTCTATCACGGAAATCGCTGTACCGCGCGAACCTTTTAACAAGTCGCCAGCCTCCAACGAGACTCCCTAATGTCTAGCCTCGACCAGTACTTCGCGAAGCCGGAACCCCCCGCTCCGCCGCGGCCAAGGCAAGATCCGAAAGCCCAGCTCTACTTCAGGCCAAATGCTCCGCAAGACCTTACCGAATCCTACTTCGTAGGCACAGGTTATGATGGGGAGAAGCGAGTCGTATATCTAAAGCTCTACGAGCCAAAGTCCCAGAAGATACACTTCTGGTATGACAACACCGGTCATGTTCCGTACTGTCTTTCGAAGGAACCAATTGCTTCATTGCAGAAGAACCAGGCCATAGTGAAACATCCAGGCTTCCTCAAGTTTGAGCAGTCGAAACGGTTTGATGCATTACAAGGCAAGGAAATTCCAGTCACCATCATCTATGCGCGAGACCCATTATCAATTGGCGGCCGACCATCCGGCTGTATTCGAGACATTACCAAGGCTTGGGAAGCAGATATTCGCTATACGGAGAACTACATTTACGATCGCAGGCTCGAACCTGGCATGTCATACCTCGTCAAACGAGGTAATCTTGCAGCGTTACACTCAGGCAGTAGTGCGATCAACCTGCAAACAGTCTTCGGAGAAAACGATCCCAGCTACCAATCCCTACTTGATTTGTGGCTGAGGCTCCTAGAGTTTCCTGTTCCCGACTATCGAAGGGTAGCTTTCGACATTGAGGTCGAACAGTCCAAAGACACGCGCGTTCCGGACCCGACTGAGGCTGAGGACAGAGTGATCTGTGCAAGCTTCTCGGCCAGCGACGGGTTGAGAAAAGCTCTCCTACTGAAGCGGCAAGGACTTGACTCGAGCGCAACCGAATCAGTTTCCGGCATTCTTCTGGAGTTTTACGAGACAGAGGAAGAACTACTATCGGCCATATTCCGAATCCTTGACGATTATCCTGTTATCCTAACCTTCAACGGAGACGACTTTGACCTCCGCTACCTATCCCACCGAGCGCAACGGTTAGGGTACTTCAGAGATACTATTCCGATCGAACTGGGTAGAGAATCAGCCGGAGTCCGTTACGGAATACACCTCGACCTCTACAAGTTCTTCTTCAACAGATCCATCCAGATCTATGCCTTCAGCGGTAAGTACAGGGAATCCACACTAGACGCGATCTCCGAAGCTCTACTGGAGGAGGGCAAACTGGAGATCGCGGAGCCAGTTTCTCGCTTGTCATATTCTGAACTTGCGGAGTACTGCTACCAAGACGCACGACTAGTCCTGAAATTGACCCAGTTCGACGGTGAGGTCGTGATGAAACTCGTAACTGCTCTTTCTCGGATCAGCTTCCTCCCGATTGAAGACATGTCCCGCCAGGGAGTATCTGGCTGGATAAGGAGCATGATGTTCAGGGAACATCGGATTCGAGGCTACCTCATCCCGAGATCCGAAGAGATCACAGATTCAAAGGGCACTACCAGTACAACCGCCGTAATCAAGGGCAAGAAGTACAAGGGCGGAATGGTGTTTGATCCGATCCCTGGAGTCCACTTTCAAGTCGCCGTACTCGACTTCGCATCACTGTATCCCTCGATAATCAAGACATGGAATCTAGGCTACGAGACGATTCTGTGCAACCACGTCGAAGATAGGACGAACAAGATACCTGACACGGATCATTGGGTGTGTCGAAAGAAGAAGGCAATGGAAAGCCAGCTAGTTGGCTCTCTCAGAGATATACGGATAAAATGGTACAAGCCAAAGTCCAAGGAAAAGAATCTGCCGCCTGAGACATTGAGCTGGTACCAAGTCGTCCAGAACGCACTCAAGGTCGTCCTTAACGCAAGCTACGGAGTATTCGGCAGCGACAGATTCTCTCTCTATTGCCCTCCCTTAGCAGAATCAACTGCGGCTGTCGGAAGATTCGACATTACAAGCACTATCAAGGAAGCCAAACGCTTGGCCATCGAAGTCTTCTATGGAGATACAGACTCACTCTTCCTCGGCACTCCTGATAAAACAAAACTTGACGAGCTAATCCAATGGTCGAAAAACGAGCTTGGGATGGAACTAGAGGTGGACAAGAACTACCGGTACGTTGCTCTGAGCCTTCGCAAGAAAAACTACCTTGGCGTTCATCCTGACAACCGAGTCGACATCAAAGGTCTTACCGGGAAGAAAAGGCACACGCCCGAATTCATCAAGGAGATGTTCAACCAAATGATCGCCATCCTAGGCCAAGTTCAGACACCTCTCGACTTCGACGATGCAAGGACCAAGATCAAAAGCCTCGTCCAAGACTCGTACGGCAAACTCCGGAATCGAAAGTATTCACTCGACGATCTAGCGTTCAATATGATGATAGGCAAATCAGTAGCTGGCTACACAAAAACGACTCCGCAACACGTCAAAGCTGCCCAGCAACTAAAGGACAAGGGAGACGAGATCAAAGCAGGCGACTTAGTGAGCTTCGTAAAGGTGAACACTAATGCAGGAGTCAAACCGGTACAACTCGCAAGCCTGCACGAGGTAGACATTGAAAAGTACACTGAATACATCAGGTCCACATTCGAACAAGTCTTAGACGCGATAGGTCTCGATTACGAAGAGCTGACAGGAGCAAAAAAACTCGAGTCGTTCTTTCCAGGAAGCGGCTGACGGGGTATGATCTCGATCATTCCTGTCAAAGGCATCCCTGACATCCGAAAGGGAGAGGCCCTCGGAAGACTCATCGTCGACCGGGTAAAAGCACAAGGAGAGTCGTTCCGCGCGGGAGATATCACTGTTGTTTCACAGAAGATAGTGTCTAAAGCGGAAGGAAGAGTAGTCTCACTTTCCAAAGTCATTCCTTCAGATTTCGCCAAGACAATCGCGAATAATGGAGGGAAAGATCCCCGGCACGTCGAAGTCGTCCTCAGAGAAAGCGACAAGATCATCAGAATGCGAGGCGGACACCTAATCACAGAAACGAAACACGGCTTCATCTGCGCTAATGCCGGAGTCGACCAGTCAAACGTTGGAAGCAAAGAATCAGTGACACTTCTCCCAAGAGATTCGGACGCCTCCGCCGACAGGATCCGAAAAACAATCCATCAGATGACTGGGAAAGTAGTTCCCGTAATCATAACCGACACCTTTGGTCGCGCATGGCGAATGGGCCAAGTGAACTTCGCGATTGGGGTCTCCGGGATGAAACCCATCCATGATTATAGAGGAACCAGAGACATGTACAGGCGAAAACTGCAGGTCACAGAGATAGCAGTGGCTGATGAGCTGTCTTGTGCTGCTGAGCTTGTGATGAACAAAGCGGACCGAGTGCCAGTTGCCATTATCCGCGGTTACAAAGCGCCTAGAGGTCAGGGAAGAACCAAGGAACTTCTTAGGCCGGAAGAGTTTGACCTGTTCCGCTGAAAACTCGGGACCCATTTCTCAGGAGCGATTAGGAACTATTTGGCGATTTTTCGCCCTTTGCCTCAAGCAGAGGCTGCTCAGATCTTCTAGATAAGAGACGACCGAACAGACCCTTTTTCTCTTCTAGCTTCGGAGGATTGTAGCTCGTATTTGCCGCACCTATCACCAGGAACATCTTTAATCCGTATCCAATGTCGACCCATCCCTCCGAGTGTAGTAGAACCCCGCGTGGTAACTTTGCGCGAGGCCCATCCAATAAGGCGAGGTGAACCACTAGCTCATTCTCTCGTCTTTCTATCTTGATCGTGTGCGGCATTCCCTTCAAGGTTAACCTATCAATCATCTTGCACCATTTTGACTCATCTACTTTGCCTATGGCTTCGTGGGGAAGGACCTTGCAACATTCCAGTGATAGTAGCCAAACCCTTTTCTTCTGTTAGAATCCCGAAGACCCCGAGCTTGAATCAATGGGCGACAAGATCAAGGTAGCAATTGCTGGCATTGGCAACAGCGCCTCTAGCCTAGTTCAGGGAATCGAATACTACAGACGAGAGAAAAAACCGGTGGGACTATCCTATCCTAAAATTGGACCATACGTCATATCGGACATTGAGGTCGTCGCGGCATTCGATGTGGATAAGCGCAAAGTCGGAAGAGACCTATCCGAGGCCATCTTCCAAGAGCCCAATAACACCCGAAAGTTCATCGAAATCCGACAATCGGGAATCCAAGTTCGAATGGCTCAGCCGCTCGACGGAATCTCACCAGTGGCTGGTGACAAGATCCTCCTCAGCGAATCCAAAGCCGTGAACCCCGCTCAAGTCATGAGAGATTCCAAAGCTGAGATACTAGTGAACCTGATACCGACCGGGGCTACAAGAGCGAGCGAGATGTATGCCAAATCCGCTCTCCAATCTAAAACCGCTTTTGTCAACGCCACTCCTGCTAGAATCGGCTCCAGCACCCAGTGGCAGTCCAAATTCAAGAAAGCCAAGGTTCCGTTAGTCGGAGACGACATAATGGATCAGATTGGTTCAACGATACTTCACAAGAACGTTCTCGGCCTCCTCGTCGATCGAGGCCTAAGAATTGGCGAGACCTACCAGCTCGACATTGGCGGAGGAACAGAATCCCAGCTTGCGCTCGATAAGAAGCGATACGAGATCAAGAGAAATATCAAAACCTCTTCAGTGGCAGCAGCTGTTCCATACCAATTTCCAATTGTCGCCGGTTCATCGGACTTCGTAGATTTCATGGAAAACAAGCGAACAAGCTACTTCAACATCAAAGGCGAATATTTCGGTGGGACAGAGTTCTCATTGGACATGAGATTATCACTGGAAGATGGACCTGCCTGTGCGGCAGTCGTCACAGATGTGATCAGAATGGTAAGACTTGCGAAGGATCGTGGCCAGACAGGTGCGCTGATCACAGTCTGTGCCTATGGGTTCAAGGCTCCACCGAAACGTCTGGGGGACCAAATCCTTAAGCAAGAGCTGACCTCGATGCTCAAAGGCACAAGGCAGAATTGAGGAATCCGCAGAACAACGACACTCCTTTCCGAGAAAATATTCTTCGAACTTCAAAAAATAACTTCTCCAGAGTAGCCCTTGCCCTCGACCTCCAAGGCTCATCGTCGAGCAAACTATTGCAGAGCGGAAAGAGCCTCATAGAAAAAACGGCGCCATACTTATGCGCGGTCAAAGTGGGACGCCCAACCGTCCTCAACCTTGGGACCGAGAAAACCCGAGTCCTCGTCAAAGCGTCTCATGCCAATGACTTGGCCTGCATAATTGATGACAAGCTGGGAGACATAGACGAGGTCAACTCCGCGATTTCTCAAGCATACTTCAACCTAGGTTTTGATGGAATAATTGTCAACCCCATTGCGGGATGGAAAAGAGGCTTGGCACCAGTTTTCAAGATCGCCCAAAAGGAAGGAAAAGGCGTGATCGTACTTGTCTACATGAGCAATCCTGGCGCCTCCGACAACTTCGGCCAACTTGTCATGCACGATCTGAAAGCGAAACCTCGACACCAATACGAGATCTTCGCGGAGCTAGCAGAACAATGGGGTGCAGACGGGGCGGTAGTTGGAGCGACCCGGCCGGAAATCGTACGGAAAGTGCGGTCTCAGCTGAGCGATGATATTCAGATTTACTCTCCAGGAATAGGTACTCAAGGAGGCCGGGTCTTGCAGGCGTCGAGGGCCGGTTCAAACTTTTTCATTATAGGCAGGTCAATAACTCGAGCACAAGATCCAGAAAGGGCCGCACATAATTTTGCGCGTCAATCAACGGCGGAGCCTTAGCCCCGACCTGACTGCCATAATTCTCGACGTAAGAGATCTCGTACGGCGGCTCGTATCGCGTCGCTTCTATTGTGATAAATTCCCGCCTTCACAAGTTGATCCATATCAGCAATAAGCCTCTCCGGAAGCTTGACAGTTACAAGTTTCAAGAAACCACGTAATCCGAGCCAAGCTAAAGACCGAACACGAATAAGCATTTCCGGTACATTCGATAACCTATTTATCCAGAGAAAGCAATGAGTCGATCGATCATTCATGGGCGGGTCCAAGAAGAAGAGCATGGCTCAGATGGAGAAGACTCAGGACCAACCTGACAAGAAGGAAGAGCCAGGACAGCAGAAGAAGGGGAAGTCTAAGACCATTGCAGAGAAGAGACCTAGGGGTCTTCAAGCCCCTGAAATCGGCGATCCGAAGTTTCTTGGAGAGGTCCAGAAAATGGGCGCGATTACCCCCTACAGTCTGGCTAACCAGTTTAATCTGAGGCTTAGCGTCGCCAAGGACGTTCTCGACGAGTTGGAAAAGAGAAAACTGATCACGCTGGTTGGCGGTAACGCGAGGATCCGGATCTACCAGCCCGCAGCTGCCTAGCCCTTTCGCATCGTTACGACAGTTCCTTCCTTCACATTACGAAACAATTCTAGGCCCTCAGTTATTCTCCCAAGTCTATTCACTGGACTGTACGGTTTCGTAGGACCATAGAACACGCAGACGGCACTCCCCATTGGCCAATAACCTATAGTCCCAACATCAACGGTGCTCCGAGGATGCTCACTCGGAGCCTTTATCGAGATTTGAAAGTAGACCTCTTCGCCATAGCGAGCGATTCTTCCTCCGGTGGGCAGGAGCCTTAGGATCGCGTCGGCCGTGCGAGGACTGGCAAACCGGTGGAACTCTCCCAAAGCATCTCCGACTTTCTCGATTGAGAAGATCACTTTGGGACGCGAAACTTCGGAGGCCGATACGGTCGACAAGACCTCGGGAGAATGTTGCTCAGGATATTTAGGTCACTCGGACTGGGCCTGTTTCTGTGGAGGGTCGGCAAATTCCTTCTGTTGATAGGGCTAGGGCTTACCCGAACGTCGCTGAGTTATCGAATCTAGTATTCTGTTAAGTTATTGCCTTCCGAAGCACGTCAGCGACGAATTCCATGTCGTCCTCCCCGAGTCGCGGATGTACTGGCAGAGAGAATACTTGACGAGAGGCCTTCTCTGTTTCTGGAAGCCGGCCCTTTCTCGCGAGATTTGAATCTCTGTAGAATGGTGTGGAATGAACCGGAGTCGAATAATAGACGGCTGCCTCTATGTTCTTGTTCCAGAGCTTGTCTACTATCTTGTTTCGCTTTGCTGCGTTGACCCCCCGTAATCTTACTGTGTAGACGTACCAGGCGTGTCTGCGGCCCTCTGGCTCCTTGGGGAGAATAAGCTTCCCTGTCATCTCCAGTTTCTGAGTGGCCAGCTCAGCATTCTTCCTCCTCCTTTCCAAGAAACTTGGAAGTTTCCGTAGTTGCGCTTGCCCAATCGCTGCGGCAATTTCTGACATGTGATAGTTGTGACCTAGCCTTACGGTCCAATATGGACGCTGTTCGCCATGTGAACGAATCATACGCAGTGTTTGAGCATACTCATCGTCGTTGGTGGTGATCATTCCTCCTTCGCCGGTCGTGAGGTTCTTCGCTGCGTAGAAACTGAAACACGTCATGTCAGAAATGGATCCTACTTTCTTGCCGTCATATTGTGCCCCGTGAGCTTGAGCGGCGTCTTCGATAACAGTCAATCCCTTGCTTTTCGCGGTGTCCATTGCTGTTTTCAGATCTGAGGGTAACCCGTAGAGGTCTGTCGGAATTATTGCCTTGGTCTTACGAGTCAAACATTCCTCGACGCTATCAGATCTGAGACAATAGGTATCCTTGTCGATGTCTGCAAAAACTGGAGTAGCTCCAGCAAGGACTACCGCGTTGACTGCTCCGACAAAAGTAAAAGATGGTAGAATCACCTCATCGCCGGCACGAACATCTGCGGCTAAAAGGGCCGCATGGAGGGCTGCCGTCCCGTTGACAACAGCGATTGCGTGTCTAGCTCCAACATATTTGGCAAAGCTCCTTTCAAATTCGAGAACTCTGGGTCCCATACCACTCTTGTCGGTGAGCACTCCGCTTCGGAGAACGTCAACAGCTGAATCGATCTCTTCTTTTCCAAGAAACGGCTGATTGATTCGGATGAGCTCACGCATTCTATTACCAGTTTTCCCGTTCATTCTCAGGCGTTCGAATTACTCTAAAAGAGTTCTCTAGACCACTCTGATGCAATTCCTCTTGGTAGAGAAATCCCGCCGAGATTAAACGGGCAGAAAAACCGGTTTTTTCGAAACCATGATTGGAATCTAACGCACAGGACGATCTTACAATCGTTTGTACGAAAATTCCTTTTCTTCGTATTTCCTAGTCGAGGGCGAGCGAGTCACAAGACAAAATGCGCCACTGAGTTGGTTTTCCGATCGTTTGCTCAGAGCTTGTATTGAAGGGAACTGAAGCGCAAGCACATGCTTTAATCGGTTTGTTAGAGGCGAGTTAGTTCTGTAAGAGAGAGCCGGGTTTTTTTTCGGATGTGCGAGACTGGGAACCGGCCACCTCGGCGGGTGACTGTATGTCTCCAAAGTGAGGGAAAAATAGGCTGAAATGGACTTGGATTGTACCGATAAGCCTACCCAGATAGCCCGAGGAATGATTCCTTCTGGTTTCGGGGCTGGCATGGTTGAAAAAATTTATATCAAGCACGTTTCGTCCCGGCTAATCCGTAACAGGTGTAAGAATTAGATTGTCAGCAGAGCTCGCGGGTCAACAGGTAATAATTCTCAAAGAAGGAACCTCTCGATCTAGGGGACGGGACGCTCAGAAAGCGAATATCATAGCCGCCAAGATAATCGCAGAATCTGTGAAGTCGTCTCTCGGACCAAAAGGAATGGACAAGATGCTCGTCGACGGATTCGGCGACGTAACCATCACGAATGACGGAGCAACCATCCTTGACGAGATGGAAGTTCAGCACCCTGCGGCTAAGATGATGGTCGAAGTTGCCAAGACCCAAGATGACGAGGTCGGTGACGGGACGACAACATCAGTAGTTGTCGCGGGTGAGCTTTTGAAAAAAGCTGAGGACCTTATTGATCAGGATTTACATCCTACCGTAATTGTAGACGGTTATCGTGAGGCTTCCGCGAAGGCTCTCGAGATCTTGGACGAGATCGCGATCAAAGTCGACCCGTCAGACAAGTCAACTCTACGCAAAGTCGCCGAAGTCTCCCTAGCCAGCAAACTACTCGCCGAGTACAAAGAAATGTCCGAGCTAGCCGTCAACGCTGTCCTACAGATTGCCGAGAAGAACCCGGAGGGAGGATTCAAAGTTGACATAGACGACATCAAAGTCGAAAAGAAACCAGGCGAATCACTCCTCGACACAGCCATGATCAAGGGCATCGTGCTCGACAAAGAAGTCGTGCACCCAGGCATGCCAAAACGGATCGAAGAGGCGAAGATCGCACTCGTAGACTCGCCACTCGAAGTGGAGAAGACAGAGTTCGACGCAAAGATCAACATTGAGAATCCCGAGCAGATGAAGGCCTTCCTCGACGAGGAAGAGAAGATGTTGAAAGACATGGTCGAGAAGGTTTCATCCGCTGGAGCGAATGTTCTTTTGTGTGAGAAAGGCATCGACGATGTTGCCCAGCATTATCTTGCGAAGAAAGGCATCCTCGCCGTCCGCAGAGTGAAACAATCAGACATGGAGAAGTTGGTGAAGGCGACCGGAGGCAGAATCATTAGTAATCTTGACGACCTCAAAGCTGGCGACCTTGGCAAGGCTTCACTCGTTGAGGAGCGAAAGATTGCTGATGACAAGATGACTTTCATCGAGGGCGCCAAGAATCCGAAGTCAGTTACCATACTGGTCAGAGGAGGGAGTGAGAGGCTTGTTGACGAAGCCGAGAGGTCCATCCATGACGCGTTATGCGTTGTTAGAGACGTCGTGCGAGACCCGCGTGTAGTGGGTGGTGGTGGAGCTCCAGAGGCAGAAATCGCCAAGCAGCTCAGAGGATACGCCCAGAAACAGTCCGGAAAAGAACAGCTAGCTATTCTAGCCTTCGCTGACGGGCTTGAATCTGTCCCTATAGCCCTGGCAGAAAATGCTGGCCTTGACCCGATCGACATAATGGTCCAGCTAAGAGCTGCCCATGACAAGGGCCAGACATGGGCCGGCGTCGACGTTTTTGATGGCAAAGTGGCCGATATGAGGGAGAAGGGAGTTCTGGAACCTCACGGAGTGAAAATGCAGGTTATCAAGTCCGCTGCGGAAGCTGCCGGCATGATTCTGAAAATAGATGACGTGATAGCTTCGGCGAAATCGAAAGAGTCAGGTCCTCCCAGGGACTCGGGAGAAGGTGGCGAAGAGGGAGCAAGTGAGTACTAGAGAGCCCGAGAACATCGAGATCGGGCCTCCAAAACTCACTCGCTTCGAACGAGCAAGGGTCGTAGGCGCTCGAGCATTGCAAGTCTCGATGGGCGCACCTGTACTATTGGACATTAAAGACCCGAAATTGTCACCCATCGACATTGCCCTGATGGAGCTGGAAGAGGGCGTTCTGCCGATAAGCATCCGTCGCGCATTACCCGATGGAACAAGCCAGAACATTCCACTGAAGTGGCTGCTTCAACCCGAGTATGAGAGAAAGACCCCGAGACCGAAGAAAGAGGCCGAATAGTCTAACTTCAACCGTTACTGATAGACGTTGGACTCTGCGGATAAGGACGAGAGGCTCGCGCTGCGGGCAGCGACTATCATAATGGTGCTTGTAACTGCCGTTACCGTCATGGGACGGATTCTCTTCATGGGTCCGTTCACCGATCTTTTTGACCTGTTCATTGTGTACCTCCCGACTGCCGTTCTCCTCGGAAGCATACTCCAGCAACGACCGAAAGAAACGCCAGTTAGGCAGGGTACTTTATGAGCGATGGTTCGCCGGCGGGGTATAGGGGAGTCTTACGTTCATGAGAAACGCGTCTGCTCCGTCATGGTAGTAGTGTGCGACTGTTCGGACCGTGTCGAAGCCCATTTCCTTGTATAATTTGACCGCTTCATCGTTTGCTGTTCGTACTTCAAGAAAACACTCTTCTGCGCCATGCAGCTCCAAAGCCTTCATTGCTGAGGAAACCATTTCTCTGCCGATTCCCTGTCTTCGATATTCCGGCAGAACAGCTACGGAAACGATGTGGCCTTTTCGCACCATTCGGAACCTTCTCACGTCGGAGAATCCAAATTCCAGCCTGCACATTATGTAGCCGACGACGTGGTTTTCACGCTCGGCAACGATGAAAGCCTCTGGGCAGCTCTTGAAGACTTCCATAAAGAAATAAGCGCTATAGTTCTCTGGAAGGCAGACCCGGTTGATCTCGACAACCGACGAGAGATCGTCTGGTCTGAAGGGCCTAAGTAGATAGGGCGCTTCCAGCAACTAGACTCCAACACAGTCGAGAGGTTCTGACGTATAATATGTTGTCGTCGAGGGTCGCTTGATTCGCCGGATGTGACATCACGTTTAAATCGTTCAGAGCTTCGCGGACCAGAAACCGGCGACTTTTAGGAATGAGTGGCGCTTCCTCAACACCTCCGCCGCAACCAGCATCGTCTACGACACTCGAAGCGTATTCAGGTCCGTCTCTCGATACTATCACGTCCCTAGTCAGTTCGCAGTTCCAAGTCAAAGACGCATTCCTAGATCCAAACGGCATTCCCACATTTGTAATCCAGTCCGAGTCGACAAAACACGAGTTCTTGCGCCTCGTAGAACGGCTGAAGGAACAAGGACTGATTGCTGCAATCCGCGCGACGGGCGAGACCTTGACGATCAAGGTTTTCCAGAAACCGCAAGCCAGACGATCGCGTTTGAAAATCAATCTTGGATTCTTCCTTGCGACTGTTCTGACTGTGACTATTGCGGGTTTCTATGTGTGGGATCAAGAAATACCAGGGATTTTCTTGCCAGACCCTGTCTTGTCACAGTATAATGCGATAGTCTCCCCAGGCGCAAACGCCTTTCTCGAAGCACTCATTTTCACCGCCAGCCTTTTGGCCATAATTGGCCTACATGAATTCGGGCATAAGGCGACCACTGTTTATCACAAGCTTGATGCGACCTTTCCGTATTTCGTTCCGGGTCCACCACCAATAGGGACTTTTGGGGCACTCATTTCGTTAAAAGGGCCGCCGACCAACAGGGACCAATTGTTTGACCTTGGTCTCAGCGGACCTGTAGTAGGATTCGTTGTAACGATTGTAGTTGGGCTGGCTGGCTTGCTGATCGGACCTTCACTTAACCCGACCAATATTCCTCAACTCACGTCATGGACCCCAACATGCATTGCAAAATACGGCGCCAGCGTTTGTACATCTGGCCTTACTTTTCCTTCTTCCCCGCTGGTTCTGGTATTTTTGTCAGATCTTGCGAACATCATTAATCCAAGCGCTCTCGGTAATCATCAACTACTCTTCGCGGCCCAGATAGGCGCACTTCTTACGTTCCTCAACATTGTTCCGGCTTGGCAACTTGACGGCGGCCATATCTCACGGGCGGTCTTTGGTTCTTACGGACACAGAATCGCAACGTTCATCGGGCTAGGATTGCTCATCTATTCAGGATTCTTTTTCTTTGCTATTCTAGTACTGGTTATGATGATGCTGAGCGGCCGGGGGTTTGCTGGGGTAGAGCCTCTCGATGATGTTAGCCCAGTAAGTAATTCGCGAAAGGTTCTCTATCTAGTCGGTCTCGCGATGCTGGTCCTGACTTTTGCGTACTCCCCAATACAGCTCTGACAAAGCTGCTCCTTTGTCCATTGCAAATATCATAGTTGAAACTCTCAAACGAACAGCCAATGATGCACCAATCACGTTGTCTGAGATAGCAGAAGCAGCAAGGACAACTTCCCAAATGGTTGGAGACGTCCTAACCGATCTGACTGGTCTAGTAGTCTCTTCAGGAACGATTCTAGGGTCTTCAGACCGATTCAAAATAGCGCTAATAGCATCGAGTCTGGGGACCTTCGAACGCGCCGCCAGAGCATTGACGTGGCAAGAGTTTGAGGCATTCACCGAAGAATGCCTCGCCACAGCGGGTTTTGATACACGCAAGAGCATTGTATTCAACGATGATAGGCGCCGCTGGCAAGTCGATCTGACCGGTGTGAGGAACCAGATTCTACTGTCGATCGACTGCAAACACTGGGAATCCCCGAACTACGCCTCCAAGTTCAACAAAGCGGTGAAACACCAGAAACAGTGTCTACCAGCGCTGATCCGTCACATGCGATCTCACGGGATGTTGGACCATCATGATATTGTTGCTCTTCCAATGATAATGACACTTTTCGAACCAAGAGAACCATTTTTGGATGAAGTAGTCTTAGTTTCCGTAGGACAATTTTCGGATTTTCTGGAACATATTACGCCATTCGACCCCGACCTTCCATTCATTCCTGATCGACGTATCGTGGAAAGCTCTATCAGCCAAGACCGTTAGCGGGATGTGGACCGAAATGAACGTCGTCGTCGTCGGAGCCGGGACAATGGGATCCGGGATCGCGTACTCAGCGGCTGCAGCCGGCCACAACGTCGCAATAGTCGAACAGGACCGAAAACTCCTCGACGGCGGACTGAACCGGATCCAGCAATACATAGAACGTGCTATCTCAAGGGGCCATCTCGCGAAGGACCAAGCTTCAACAGTCAAGGCCAAGCTGCATGGCACGCTAGACTTCGCCGAAGCTTGCAAGAACGCCAACCTAGTCGTCGAAGCAGTCTTCGAAGATCCCACGATCAAAGAGAAAGTCTTCGCCACAATCGACAAGTATTCGCCCAAAGAGGCGGTTCTCGCCTCGAACACTTCGTCGATAAGTATTACACGCCTCGCTCACGCAACCAAGAGACCCGACAAGGTTCTGGGACTTCACTTTTTCAACCCCGTGCCAACAATGAAACTGGTAGAACTGATCAAAGGAGCCCAGACCTCATCGACTACAGTCACGACCGCCAGCGGCTTTGTCGAATCATTAGGAAAGACTGTCGTCCATTCTCAAGACAAGACAGGGTTCATCGTTAACAAGGCATTGATGCCTTTTCTCAATGAGAGCATAAAACTGCTCGATCAAGGAGTCGCGTCTAAGGAAGACATCGACAAAGCGTTTGTTCTAGGGACCAACCATCCAATGGGACCCCTTCAACTCTCAGATTTTATCGGCGTGGACGTCGTCTACCAGACACTAAAAGTACTCGAAGCAGAATACGGGGCGTGTTTCAAACCAGCCCTTCTCCTTGAAAAAATGGTAAAGGAGGGAAAACTCGGACGAAAGAACGGGAAAGGCTTCTATGACTACTAACAGCCCTTCCAGCACGGACGAACGGACGAAACGGCTCACGGAGGTCATTCTAAGGGGCGACGAGGTCGACGCTGCCAGAATTGCAAAAGAGCTTGCAAACGGACGGACCGAAACGAACGACGTAGTCGACACTATCTCCGAGACAATGAACATAGTTGCTGATCTTCATGAGGTCGAAAGATACACTACGGACCAGGTCGCCGGATGTGAACGGGCGGCCGAGAAAGCGCTAGATGCGATCAGGCCGAGAATCTGGCTGGAACAAAAGCGAATCTCTGGAAGGGTCATGGTCACATCGCTCAAAGGAGACCCGCACTCCTTCGACAAGACACTATTGCTTGCGATGCTGGAAATCGGCGGAATGTCCGCGGTTGATGGTGGAGAAGAACTCTCGCCCGAAGATCTGGTAAGAAGGATCTCTAGTGCTAAGCCGGATGTACTTGCAGTTCCACTCATAACCAGTATCGCGGCGCAGAGTTTGATGGATGCCAAGTCGCGCCTAGACAGTTCAGGCTCGAAGACGCGGGTCGTGGCATACGGTAGAGGTACCAAAAATCTTCCTCTCGGAGCTGGACATGTTGCAAGGGAGGACGACTCGCTGAGCGCTCTGAGCAAGATAGCAGAGATTCTGCTTTCTCTGTAGCTACTTTCGCCTTCTTCTGAGGAGAAGCATCATGTTCCGCGTCCCTTTAACCCTCCAGATCTGAAGCCCAGCCACGACAGTAGATGCGAGGGCCGCGGAGAGTTGCGAAGCGACAAACCTGTACGATGGATCTGTCCGGGAGACGTCAAAAGCCCAGTTGTAGAAGTTAACTGCGCTTTGCTGCAGCGATGGGATCGCATTTGATAGTCCTGAGATCCAGCCGATGTACCAACTTGACTCCATGATGTAGGGCACAAAGAGTACGATAGTGAATGGTGCAAGAACAAGGGCTGCAGCTCGAATCATCCTTAGAGGAAAGAGAATTCTTCGGACTTTCCGGTCTGGACCAGCCATTACGAAAGCTGTATTCTCGAAGACGCTCATCCAGAGAGTAAGAAGGACTATCGCGTTTCCAAGCGCGAGGAAAAACGAAATCGAGAGAGGCAACTGTCCGATCCCGATGGAAATATTGTAGGTGGTGTCGGCGAGGCCGCGCGCAATCATGTAGTTGAAATAGAGAATCTCGATCCCAGCGGCGATGGCCGCGAAGACGATTCCGGGAATCCAACCGCGGAGAATTTCCCATCGGTGAAACATGCGTCTGTACGTGCCGACTGCCACTAGGACATCACGATGCCTGATTGTGAACGGATCTTCGGTTAAAAAACCCGATGGATACGAGTAACCGAGTCATATCTCCAACAGTTACGGGAACTTAGTCTATCCCGGACCCTCCTCTCGCATTTGCGCCATGATGCGCTGGCCGTAGAAACGGTACGGACAAGGTCAACACGTGGTCGGTGGGTTGAGAAGAACATCTTGGATACTGGTAGTCCTCACGTTCGCCCTCATGACAGCCGTCGCTGCACCCGTTCATTCGAGCACGACAAGCCCTCAGGAGAATGTGAACTTGTACACTGGCGACAAGCTAGTGGTTAGTTCCAGTCAGCCTGCGATTCAGTCAATATTTGTCAGGGGAAACCTCAGCGCTGCCAGCATCTCGAACACGACGAAGAGCTTCACACTGACGACAAACTCGACACAGCTGTACACGGCGAACATCTGGTTCTCAAATTCAGGCGCCTATACAACATCCATTGTCATCCATGAACAAGCGAGCAACTCAAACAACCAGTACACCTCTTACTACATCTCCGGCGGCGCGCTGAATCTCACCATATTCGCCTCGTTCCAGACTGGCCCTACCAGTGGGGCTGGGGTGCCAGTCACGTGGTCTTCGCTCTACGGATGGTTTTTCGCATTCGGCAACGCATTCCCGATCTGGATCAAAATTCTCTACTCGGTCCTTGGAGCCCAGTTCGCATTTGTAGGATACCGGTGGATCAAGTTCGAGGATGACCGGCGACGTCTCGAAGGACACCTTCCACCGTTTGATAGGGGAAACCGGATCTATCTCTGGACCGACGTTCTGTTTCGAATCCTTCTAACCGGTTTCATCATCAGCCTCGCAATAATGATCGGGGAGGTCCTCATTATCACAGTCGCCCAGTACCTGTTCTTTCTGAACCTCAACCTCTTTTCCCTTGTCGACTTCTTCTCGCTATTCTTTGTAGCAGCCTTCGCAACGGTGCTCTACTTGACGAGGGAAGGCTTGGACAGGTTCTTCGATCTCAAACCCATCATGGAGGACTAGAAATGGGACAACAGCGGAAAATGGCATCGAACGATGATCAGCTCTCAGAGTTCCTTTTCGGCTCCGTAAGACCATGGTGGGATCGCCAGCCTTGGCTGCGCCGATTCTTTGTTGTCGCACTCCGCTCCGTTGACAAATCCTACGGGCGTTGGAGCAAGGCGAGAGTATCTCCCAGGAGATTCCGCAAAATCCAGGAGAGACTCGACAGGGAATATCCTCCTGACAAGTTCTCACCCTCTAATCTGATCGGCAGGGATAAAGAGTTCAATCAGCTCCAGGACTCGTTCCGTCTCCACGTCCTCCGCCATCCCACTCTTACCAAATACTTCGGCAGGGAAGAGCTTCCAAAAGCCATCTGTCTGGCAGGAGATAGCGGCACTGGAAAGACGTTCCTGACGATGGTCTCCCTCCGCGAGATGCTCCTAGAAGGATATCGCAGCGGAGTGCTAGTTACCCCTGTGATACTCAAAGGCTCCGATGTGTATTCCGAGTTTTACGGGAAGAGCACTCGACAGCTGGGCAGATTCCTCGACTATGCTAGCTCCGTACCTTCCGTAGTCTATATCGACGAGTTCCAGAGTTTTGGGAGGAAGGTCAGGGGAGAGACCGGTGCCGAGATCGAGGACACGAGGATCCAGGACGAGTTGAACCGCTGGCTTGACAAGATAGTCTCAGGCAAATCCCGAACGATTGTCATAGTCGCGACTAACGCCTACGAGAAAATCCGCGAGGACATTCGCAGACGCCTGACAAAGATCAGTCTCAATGATGGAGTAACTCGCGAGATGCTATTGGCAGTTGTCCAAGACTCGCTGAAACGCGAGGGCTGGCTAAACCTCAAGGCCGACGATCTTCTAGACCTGATGGAGAGAGAAGTGACGATCAGGCGTCGAAGCTCTCTAACACCGAGCGATATTCAAGAGATATTTCGGGAGGTTCGGAAGTCGAAGGAGGCTCCACTCCGCGAGAAGCTCCGAGAATCAAGGGGTGCGCTGGGTCTTGACCGGCCCAAACTCACTGCCCTAATCCAGGACTTTTCGCTAGCAGCAAAGAATGTGAAGCTGTACTCCGAACAGGAAAAATCGCAGGAAGTGGTGGACGCGGTGTACGTGATGAAACCCAAGGTCAGACGAGATGACCTTGGAGGGCTTCATGATGTGAAGAACAAAATTCTGAACCACATTGCGCTCGCATTCAACCCGTCGATGTCAGAGCTCGGTCACCAGGCGAACCCCCGTTTCTTCCTGATGGGCCCTCCGGGAACAGGCAAGACGCTGCTGGCCATGATTGCGGCGGCAGAGAACAATGTGGGCTTCATCAAGGTCCGGGGCGGTGAACTGATGAGTGGGGCAAACTACATGGGTGATCCGGAAAAACGAGTAAAAGATCTGTTCGGACTGGTTAGGCAGAAGAGCCCGTGCATTCTACTCCTAGACGAGGCGGATGCAATTTTCTGGGGTGGGGACCCGTCAAGCAACAAGATTCTCGCCCAGGTCAAGGCGGAGCTCAGCGAACTGCGCTCGGAGGACCGGGTGGTGGTCATCGCGACTTCGAACAAGGAACAGTTAATCGACCAAGCGACACGAGACCGTTTCGAACCGAACATCTACTACGTTCACCCCCCGCTCAACGATACCGAATGGAACGAAGTCGTTGCCATACATCTAAGGAAGCTCCAGCGATACCTCGCGTCCGAGGTTGATGCGGGAAAAGTTACCAAGATGTTCCGGCGACAGCGCACTCTAAGCCCAAGAGGAGTTTCGGAGACAGTTTCGGAGGCGCATAGGCTCTGGGCATCCGAGATCGCAGCGGCCAAGGCCCTCACCGACGCGGGAGATTCCGAGCCGGCTGTTGAGATTGTGAAGACGAAGTACCAGGAGGATATTGATCGGCTAAACGACGCGCTGAAGGTCTATCAGCAAGAGGGAACAGTTCTCACCCGGGACCAAGTTACTCAGGATAATTACAAAATACGGCTCTTCCATTTCCAGCGAGCAATCTCAAGTCTAGAATCGCTCGAGGACAAGGAACACCGAGAGATAGCGGAGGCGTTGATACTGCCCCAGGCGATTCCTGGGGTCACGTACGGACTCTATACGAGCGACAGGGGATCCGGTGGCATACTGACCATCCAGTGTAATATTAGGCCGATTAATTCGGGGGAAAGGCATGTTTCAGTTACAGGCCAGGCAAGTTCGATGATGATGGGTCAGACTTTCGTGCCAGACGATTCGGTGATCCAGAGCGCGCAGAATGCTGTAGAAGCGGTACGATCCTGGCTCTGGTCGAAGATCCGGGTCAACCTTGCAAAATATCATGTCCATTTCCAGATTAGAAGCATACTGGAAGGTGCGCCGGGATCGGGAGTCTCGGGTCCCAGCGCTGGCTATGCGATGCTGAACGCTCTAGTATCAGAGCTTTCAAACACGCCAATTATCCAGTCGAAAGTAATGACTGGATCGATAGGATTGAAGATGGACGTTGGACCAGTGGGAGGATTGGGCGGAAGAGGGCGAGAGGCTGGGAAGCTCGTGGGCATTTTGAAGGCTGAGAAGGTGAAGATTACCGACTTGTTGGTTCCGGAGTCAAACTATCGTAGTGCACCGGACGAGATGAAAATGGTCCAAGACGAAGGGATCAGCGTACATCCGATTACTAACGCGCAGGACGGTTGGCCGATACTCTTCTCGCTTACAGCAGAGGAGCTGGCCAAAAAGATCCGCGTCGGAGTTGTCGATAGAGAATCCCTAGTGGATCTCGAATCTACCGCATCTCGAGTGGCTGGACAAGGCTGAGAGGCTCTTCCCCGCCTTATATTCAGCCAATTGCGGCCAGGAAGTTCTTGAAGATGTCGACGCCTTTTGGCGTGTGAGATACTTCGGGATGGAACTCGACTCCGAAAACATTCCGGACTTCATGCCTCATCGCTTGAATCTTACAATTTTCAGAGCTTGCTAGCGCTTTGAAGCCTGGCGGAAGTGCAACAACTTCGTCGTTGTGAGACTCCCAGGCGGTGAAGGAGGGTTTCAAGCCTTGGAGAATGGAGTCCTCTTCGTTGACGTAGACTTCGACCGGTCCAAACTCTGGCTTTCTAGCGAGGTTGGTCTTTCCTCCGAAAGTTGTTGCCATTAGCTGGTGGGTGACACAAATGCAGAGCATAGGGAGTTTTGTCTGTCTCATCAACGCTGACGCTTCCTTGAGCTCTTGGGGGAGACTGTCGAGGGACCTCACGCTCTGGGGTCCACCGCCCATTACCAATGCATCAGCACCCATACCCTCCAGTTTGGAGAGCGGGGTTGATGGAGGAACAAGCTGCGAGTCAACGCCCAGCTCTTGGAGTCGTCGAGCGATGAGATGATTGTATTGACCTTTGACGTAGACAACCGGGATAACGGTCATTCGAACTCGATGGTCCCCGGTGGCTTTGGCGTAATATCGTAGTAGACTCGGGAAGCGTCCCCCGATTTCAAGATAGATTCCGCTATGTCCTTAAGAATCTTCCACGGCACCGGAGCAACGGCGGCGGTCATGAAGTCGCGAGTAGACACAGCCCGGACTATTATCGACAATGGCGGTCCTCCCCTGCGCTCTTTCACTAGAACCGCGACTCGCGTTATCTCCGGTGTGCTTTCAACAATGGTTGATTGGGCGTGGCGGAGTTTTTCTGGTAACCATCCGAGCGTTTCACGGCTGTCCTCTCGGATCTTGATTCCAGCGAGTCTTCCGTAGGCCCTATCGTCGCCCTTCACACCAGTGACTCGTTCTTCGAAGACGTCGACTGGAGTCTCAGGCGCTGGTAGCCCTAAGGCAGCGGCAGCGGTCTCCTGGAGTTTCTTGTGGGCGGGGTCTTTGACGAATCTGTTCTCGATGACTGCTCCAAAGTACTGTTCGTAGTTGAAGGGTCCAAGCTTCTCCTCGATGATCTTCGTTGACGATTTTAGTAGGTTCAGTTTTGTCTTCGACACGTTTCCTATACAACGGACAAGTAGGCCAGGGCCTGGAAACGGTTGTCGCTGGGACATGTCACTCGGTAGATTCAGATGGCGTCCGAGGAGCCGCACTTGGTCCTTGTACAGTTCCGATAGCGGTTCGATTATCTTGAAACCGAACGATGTGAGAGGATCGATCCCTATTTGTTGCAGAACATTATGCTGGGTCTTGATGCCTCCCTGTGTTTCAATCCAGTCGGGGGCAATGGTTCCCTGGACTACGTATTCGCAACCATCTCTCTTCGCCTCTTCCGCTAATACTTGGTAGAAGGTCTCGCGGAACTTTTTCCTCTTTTCCTCCGCGGCCGATTGGCCCTTGATACTCTCGAGAAACCGTCCGCCAGCCCTGACTAGCCTGACTTTCAGTCCGATAGCCGAGTCCGCAAGGCGTGACTTGACCTCTTCCGGCTCACCGGCTCGAAGGAAACCCGTGTCGATGAAAATGGGTGAAAGCCTGTCTCCCAGCGCCTTCTTCGCTACGAGCGCTGCTACGGTGCTGTCTACGCCGCCAGAAACCGCGGCGATAGCCTTGCCTGTACTAACTGCTTTTTCAAGTCGGGCCGTTTCGTTCGTCAAAAAACTCGAAGGGTGGAATCCCTGGACGGCCACCGACAACCGTTCGCCACTTGCGAAGTTAAGCCCCCCGTGGATGATTTATTGTTTATCAACCGCCCCTATGCTCTAGACGCTCAGAAAATTCTTGGCCTTGGAACCGCCCCAGATCATCGGCAGAGGAACATGGCTCGACAGAGTAGCCGCGGAAATTCTTGAACGCGAAAAGAAGCTGGGAAGGAATCCTCCCCTGATCCGAGTCGAGAGTGGGCTAGGAGCTTCTGGAGCACCGCACATTGGCAATTACAGTGATGCAGCGCGTGCGTACGGGGTCAAGCTTGCTCTCGAAAGCATGGGCCGGGAGGCAGAGTTGATCGCATTCTCAGACGATAAAGACGGGCTGCGAAAAGTCCCTGCCGGACTCCCAAAATCCTTGTCAAAGTACATCGGTTTTCCAGTGTCGAGCATTCCAGATCCGTTTGGCTGCCATGGCAGCTATGGGGCTCACATGAGCGGCCTTTTGCTCGACGCTCTTGACAAGACTGGTGTCATATACAGGAGCGTTTCTGGGACCCAGGCATACAAGGACGGATTGTTCAACCAGCAGATTGACAAGATACTCACAAACGCCAAGAAAGTTGGCGAGATAATCAAGGAAACGATGGGGCAGGAAAAGTACACTGAGGTTCTGCCATACTTTCCAGTCTGTGAGAACTGCGGACGAATCTACACGACAAAGGCATTGGAGTACATCCGTGAAAGACATGCCGTAAGGTACTCTTGTGATGGGATGGAGCTTCGCGGAGAGATGCTGAAAGGCTGCGGCCACAAGGGCGAAGTGGACGTCTTTTCTGGCAACGGGAAACTGAGCTGGAAGGTCGAGTTCGCCGCGCGCTGGTCGGCGCTGAAGATCAACTACGAGGCGTACGGGAAGGAGCTGATCGACTCCGTCAAGGCAAACGATCGGATCATGGAGGAGATATTCCGCGAACCCCCACCATATCACACAAGATACGAACACTTTCTAGACAAGACCGGAGCCAAGGTCTCGAAGTCCGTAGGCAATGTTCTTGCTCCACAGCTCTGGCTACACTATGCTCCGGCTCAGACTTTGCTCTTATTGATGTATAAGCGAAGCGTCGGCTCTCGCGCGATCTGGGTCAAGGATATTCCAACCTACATCGCTGAACTGGACGATCTGGAAGACGTATACTTTGGCCGGAAACAGGTTAAGGATCCGAAGGAGCAGGCTAGACTCCGCGGCTTGTATGAGTACGCCTGGGGCCTCTCGCCGCCAAAGAACCCCTCAGTTCATGTCCCGCACAACCTGTTGGTCTATCTGGTCAAGGTGGCCCCGAAAGGCAAGGAGAAAGACTTCGTGCTCGAGAAGCTGACCGGCTACGGCTACCGCGTAGAACCCGATGAATCTCGGTTCCAGGAACGGCTAGAACACGCCATCAACTGGGCTAACGAAGTCGAAACTATCACGACAGGGGCAGTTGAGATTCAACCCGCCGAGCGCGACGCAATTCTCGAACTGGCCGCAATCGCTAACGCGAGTGAGGACGAGAACTATCTACAGAATGCTATCTTCACCATCGCGCGGAAGCATGGACTGCAAACCGGCCAGTTTTTCAAAACGTTGTATCGAGTCTTGATCGGGTCTGATTCCGGTCCAAGGCTAGGGCCTTACATATTAGCAATGGGCCGTGAAAATGTTGCAACGGCTCTAGCCGGAGCCGCGAGAATGGCGAACAAGTGAAATGGCGACACTAGAAACTCAGATGCTTCAGATCCGTCCTGTAAGGAGGGGAGACCTTAGCTCCATCTATCAGCTTGAAGAGACGTGTTTCAAAGACCCATTTCCATCATACTTCATCAACCAACTCGCCGACGCGAACCCGTCAACATTTCTCATCGCCGAAGAAGCTGGCAAAATCATCGGATATGCAGTAGTGGATAACTGGACTGACCACCCGCACCTAGTGTCCATAGCAGTGCGTCCTAACTCGAGGAGGAAGGGCGTTGCGCAGGCACTCCTAGACCAGCTTACTAAAAAACTGCTGGGCGGCATCCTTAGACTTGAACTGAGGAAGAGCAATGTCTCAGCGCTGGCCCTCTATCTGAAAAACGGCTTTACAGAGACCGGGACCGCACACAGCTACTATACCGACGGCGAAGATGCGATTCAGATGGAGAAAACAATTCCGAAAAGCCCTGAAATCCCAGCCTAGGTCTAAAATGAATCCAGGGGAGGCGCCCCCCCTCTTGATCGGCTTGTCCGCGCATGTCAACAGTAATGCTTGCGTACGTAGTATGTCCAGACTAATACATGAAGAAGTGCGCGTCGAGGAGAAGTCAAAATAGACTCTTGACGCTTCTGAGAAATGAGCGGTTTGCGTTGGCGGGCCGGGTGGGATTCGAACCCACGATTTGCGGCTCCGCAGGCCGCCGTCTTGGTCCTGGCTCGACTACCGGCCCAGTGTCGAGCCAGCTTATTCCTGCCCTTATAATGCAATCACTCGGCCCAGCGGCAAGCCAGCAAACAGTTTCATATGTTACAGATTAGCCGAAGGAGGGAATCATGTTTACCTGCGCTAATTGCCAGAAGCGTGAGTTCCAGATCACGCAAATGTCTGAAATGCGGTTGCTCGCCGAGTGCGTCGGCTGCGGAACATCCTTCCTTGTAGATTCGATAAGTGAGAAGAGGTCGCGGGTTGAGGCTACGGACGTTAACCAGCATCTTGTCTGGAACTGGAAGAATGAGCAGTGGGTCCCAGCTAAACGAGCCTGAGTCTATGAACGCTGCTCGATAGGGACGTACGGCCTTTCTGAAGGACCAACATATTCAGTCATCGGACGGATTATCCGGTTATCCGCGTACTGCTCGTAGATGTGAGCAATCCAACCTGCCACTCGATTACAGGCGAAGACGGCCGGCATGAGATCCTTAGGAACGCCCAACTCGTTCAAGACGACCGCCGCATAGAACTCGACATTCGGCCTCAAACTCTTCCTTTCCCAAACCTCCTCTTCCAATCCTAGGGCAATGTCCAGCCACTTCCGCTGGCCACTCCGACTCGTCAACTCCTCGGCAACACCCTTCAGAATGACAGCCCTCGGGTCAAACGTGTGATAGATTCGATGCCCAAACCCCATGATCTTATGACCCGCTGAGAGTTCGTCGTTTACATACTGATGAACTCTATCGACTGAGCCTATCTTCTCAAGCATCTCCATGACCCGCTGATTTGAACCCCCATGCAAGGGTCCGGCCAATGCTGCGATCGCAGCAGTGACCGCGCCCCCGAGATCTGCTAGGGTGGATGTTGTGACAACGGCGGCGAAGGTGGACGCGTTCATCTCATGATCCGCGTAGAGTATGGAGATTGTGTCCATGGCTCGCCTCGAAATCTCATCTGGCTTCTTACCGAACAGACCGAACAGGAAGTTTGCCGCATGGCCGAGCTCAGGGTGGGGGTTGACCAGCGGCTTGCCCTTCCTTATCCGTTGAAACCCCGCCACTATCGTCGGAAGAGTCGCAGTGAGTTCTCTCGCCTTCCGCCTATTCGACTCTTCAAAAGTCTCCGTCTTCTTCGCAGGATAAGTCGCGATCAACGAAGCGGCTGTACGAGCCACATCCATCGGGTTAGAGGGTTTGGGGACGCCCCTCATCAGGGCCTTGACCTCCTTGGGCAACGGCCGATGCTTTGCCAAATTCTTCTTGAAATCGGCGAAATCCTTCCTGGTTGGAAGGTTGCCGTTCCAGAGCAGGTAGACGACTTCCTCGTAGGTGGATTTTGCTGCGAGTTCTTTGATGTCAATACCTCTGTATCTTAGGATTCCCTGGTTACCGTCGATGAAAGTGATGGCGCTCTTGCCAATGACAACGCCTTCGAGACCCCGTTCGATCTCAGTGGTCGTCTGCCCTGACAACTCTTGCTGACCAGCGATGCTTGGCCTTTTTCACTGATATGTAAGGAATATCAGGAGACGAGTAATTGGGAAAAGAATGCCGATCGTCATGAAAGAGTTTTTCAACCATGACAATCGAAGCGGGCTCGCGATCAGAATTGCCAAGTAACACTCATCGTATTGCGGTACTCCCCGGTGACGGGATCGGACCCGAAGTCGTCGACGCGACAATCACAGTACTGAATGCTGTTCAGAAGGTTGACGCTGTTAGGCTTGAATTCTTGAAAGGCGATGCTGGGTTCTACGCGATCGAAAAGTTCGGAACCAACCTTCCGGACAAGACTGTTGAAATGATCAAGCATACGGAAGCGTGTCTCAAGGGACCTATGACGACCCCCGAGGAACCGGGTTCTCCCAGGAGCGTGGCAGTTACACTGAGGTCCATGTTCGACCTCTACGCCAACATGAGACCCGCCCGAAGCCTCCCGAACGTGCCATCTCTCAAGCCGAACATCGACATGGTAGTGGTCCGAGAGAATACAGAGGATCTCTACGTAGGTAAGGAATTCCAGGTTGCGCCCGGCATTGGAATCGCGATCAAGATCAACACTCGAACCGCTTCGGAACGGATTGCTAAGTTCGCCTTCGACCTTGCAGTCAGACGACGGAAGAAACTGGCGTTCGTGCACAAGGCGAATATTCTCAAACTGACCGACGGGATATTCAAGGACGCAGTGCTGAACGTCGCCAAGAAGTATCCCGATGTGGAGGTCGAGGACATCCATGTCGACGCTGCCACCATGCAGTTCATCCGCCGACCGGAAAGCTTCGATGTTGTAGTCGCAACGAACCTTTACGGCGATATTCTAACTGATGAGGCCGCCGCCCTTGTCGGGGGCCTCGGAGTCGCAGCCGGCGCCAATATTGGTGAGGGTTATGGAATGTTCGAACCCGCTGGAGGGTCCGCGCCCAAGTACACTGGACAGAACAAAGTCAACCCGGTTGCAATGATCGAGGCAGCGAAAATGATGTTGGACTTCCTCGGAGAAACGAGCGCTGCCAAGAAGGTTGAGAATGCGACGATGAAGGTCTTGGAAGAAGGAAGAGTCTTGACCTTTGACCTAGGAGGCAAGGCAAAGACCAGCGAAATGGGCAACGCCATTGCTGAGAAGGTCGTAGCCGGCAAGTAGCCCTTACATTCTTTCAGCAAGCTCCAGACCCAGCAGCCCAGTAACGGTCTGGAGCACTGTCCTCGAAGCCTCTACCAGCATCGTCCTTTCTTGCTTCAGCCTTTCGTCCAATACATGGGAAATGTCAGACTTTTCGTAGAACTCGTGGAATCTCTGCGCAAGCTCGTTAGCGTAGAGACACAGCACCGTCGGGTTCAGCTCGTCTGCCGATCTGGCGAATGTCCCGGGGAACCGGGATAAACAGAGAATCAGATTCTGCTCTGCAGGCTCGTTGAGCAAATCGAAAGACAACGGTCTGTCAAGTTTTCCAAGTTTTTTCAGAATCCCTAAAGTTCGCGTGTAGGCGTAGTTGATGAACGGCGCGCTGTTAGCCTCGAAGTTCAATGCCCTGTCCCACACGAAGTTGGTTGACTTTGACGCCTCTACCGAGAGCATCGCGTATCTCACCGATGACATCGAGATTCTCTGAGCGACCCGCTCCTTGACCTCATCGGGCAAATTCGACGACCGTTTCTCGACCTCCTGCTCGGCTCTTAGGAAAGCCTCATCGAGAAGCTGGTCGAACGTGACGTATCTCCCCTTCCTAGCGGACATCCGCTGTCCTTCCAGTACAAGGAGTCCTATTGGAAAGTGGATGAAGTTCATCGCCTCTTTCCTATGCCCAAGGAGAAAGACCGCGATCTTCACTTGTAGCTGTGCAAGGGTCTGTTCAACTCCGATCACGTTGATTACGCGTTCCGCCCATTCAAACTTGTACATCGTGTAAGCAATGTCCCGGGTAGGGTAGAGCGAGGTTCCATCTGACCGGGTCAGGGTAAGGGGAGCAACCTCGAAGGTTGGAGAGAGGCCCAGCATCTCGCGAAGACGATAGTCTTCGACCGCCTTCTCCGCATCTAGTTGCCAAGAACCCGACCGGTTACGCGCTAGACCACTTTCTTTCAATCGGTCAAGAAGTTCCGCAACCCTCCCCGTCCAGAGCATTTCACTCTCCCAATCCCACTGGTCAAAATGGATCCGGGCTCTGCGGAGGGTTTCTTCAAATCCGGCTAGTACCATCTGGCTTACGCGCCGGATCAGAGTCTTAGTTTCATGTTCTCCCTTCTCGTATCTTCTGATGAGTTCAGAGATCGATTTTTGAGGGTCTTCCTCTTTCGAGATTAGCTCGCTGAGGGCGTCAAACATTTCAGGATGCTTGCTGTGAAGCTCTTCGGCGACACCGACCCACTCGTCCAGCTCCTTCGTCACTGCCACGATATCCAGGTCCGAGGCAGTTGTTTTCTTAAGGAGGGCTAGCCGTCTCTTGTTCTCATCGATTTCCACAAGAGTCGATGTGACTGAATAGATCCTTCCAATGAATTCGTCAGTCTTGCCGGTTGGTTCTGGCTCTCCGAGCAGCTTGTAGCCATACGCCATCTGCGCAACTTGGCGTCCCGTATCGTCGATGTAGAAATGGGTCTGTATCTTGTGACCTCGGGCTTTGAGAATTCTGGCAAGAGTATCGCCAAAGATCGAGTTCTTCGAGGTGCCGATGTGAATTGGTCTCGCGGGATTCGCGCTCGTATGTTCCACGATAATCCGTTGAGGAGTCGAGGCTAATACGAGTCCGTAGTTCGGTCCAGCTATCCCGATTGCGTCGAGGGTAAGCTGGGTAAGGCGCGGGAGGTTCGCTTTGAAATTCAAGTAGCCAGGCTCGGCGGGCTGGATTGACTCGACGAGCTCAAATTTTCCGACCTTCTTTGCCTCGTCACTGAGATCAGAAGCAACCTTCATCGGCTTAGACTTGAAAATACGTGCGAGTTCGAATGATATCGAACTGGCTAGATGACCGAACTCCTCGTTCGGCGGATCCTCAAGCGTCGAAGTAACATCGATCTTTGGAAGAGTCAATCCTCTGTCAACATGAAGCCTTGCACAAGCGGCGGCTAGAATCTTCTCGCATTCCTCCTTGAAAAGGCCGAAAGGATCAATGCGAGTTGCCTGGGTCCCAGTACTGCTGACAGCCATTTTTCGACCGGACTGTTTGTCGCGAGAATCCTCTTAATAGCACTCTCTTCTTCGAATCAGCGCGAACCGTTTGATCGTGATCGGACCCGATGAGGTCATCTGGATCCTCCTCATGTCGATCCTGGCAGGCTTCGTTGGCGCATTATTCGGCCTCGGAGGAGGCATACTAATCATACCCTTTCTAACGCTCATAGAGGGCGTGCCAGTCCCTTTGGCCGTCGGGGCAAGCCTCGTCTCTGTGGTTGCCACGTCAAGCTCGTCCGCCGCAACATACGTGAAGGACCATCTCACCAATATTCGCGTTGGAATGTTCCTGGAGATCGGGTCAGTAGCCGGGGCCATAACGGGAGCGTCCGTAGCCGGCTATCTGCCGGCCTCAGTGCTTTTCGTTCTGTTCGGAGTCTTGCTACTCTACACAACAGTAGTAATGATAAGAGCCAGAAAAGTCGACTTCCCGACGGGGACCATTCCCGACAAGACCTCGACGATCCTCTCTCTCGGAGGCGAGTACGAGGAGCATAGTCGAAACGTGGTAGTGAAATACCAAGTAACTCGAACCCCGCTCACCCTCATTATCACCTACTTCGGAGGAATAGTATCAGCGCTCCTCGGAGTCGGTGGCGGACTCATCAATGTCCCGACCTTGAACCTGATTGGCAAGATCCCGGTTAAGGTCGCTTCGGCTACGAGCAACTTTATGATAGGCGTCACCGCAGCCGCGAGCTCCTCGGTCTATCTCTTCCGCGGCGATGTTAATCCTCTTTTGACCGCACCTCTGATCATCGGTGTTACTGGGGGGGCGATCTTGGGGACAAGGGTCTTGAAAACGGCTCCCCCCTCGAAGGTGAAGATTGCCTTCGCATTCCTACTGGCAGCAATTTCCGTCTTGATGATTCTCAAAGGATTCAATCTACCAATAGTGCTGTAGCTTGGACCTTAATCTTCTAATTTCATATTGTCTCCGAATCGGAGTCCTCGCGAGCGCTTTCCTTGGGGTCGCCGGTCTAATTTCATGGGTAGCCACGGGCAGCGTTAATTTATCTGCGATATCCGGATCAAGAGTCGGGAACACGATCGCCTCAGCGTTTGCTGGAAACGCTTCCGGTTTGATCTATCTAGGCGTGGCTGTGCTTGTGGCAACCCCTGTCTTCAGGGTAGCATTATCGACTTTCTATTTCGCTAATCAACGTGACACCCGGTTTGTTCTGATAACGCTGGTCGTGCTATCAATGCTGATCTTCGCTCTAGTATCCGGCATCTCGGGTTAGGGACGGCCAAATCTTGCGTGTTTCCGTAGTAATCTCTGGCTCGACCGTAGCAGCTGTCGGGGTCCTCCTATTCATAGCCTCATCCGACCCGAGTACTCTTCAGTCATCATTGCTCGTCACGGGATTAGGATGTGTAAACCTCCTCCTTGGGATGATCACTCCAAAGGCTGGAGGAGTGAGCACCCTGACTAGCTCACAAGAGCCTGTCAAGATGATTATCGACAGGGGCGTCATCGGATCCACCATATACCTAATGGCTTTCTCCGACAAGAAACTGGTCTTGAAGAAGCTCACATCAGGATGGTTAACCGTGTTGGCGGTGATCGTCTTTGCTGTCGGGGGTCTCCTTTACGCGGGTCTCATTGGTGCTGCCGCTGGAGGACTAACAGCGTTTGCTCTCCAAGAGTTCCTGACGCAGAAAAAAAGAACCGCCGTTACAAAAGGCAACCTGTTGGAGGTTTCTGCTAAAGGCGATCTAGAGTTCGATTATGATGATATCGAGCGGGTCGCACTCACAAAATCTCGGCTTCGGCTCTACTTGAGGAACGGAATCCTAGGAATAGTGATTTCCAGAAAATATCCCGAGAAAATATGGCCGGTCTTAGCAAAGATCATGCCTTCAAAGACGAAAGAAAAAGACTAGTTGCGGCCGGAGACGCCTCTCAAGAAGAGAATCATCAACGAAACCATCCCAGTTGCAACAGTCGCTAGTTCGCCCGCTGCCAGGGCCCGGTTTGGCTCAACAAACAGAGCTCCTCGTCCTGTCGTCTCCACGTAGAAGGCCCACGCCATGAAGATCATACTCGCCAAACCAGTGGCTATCGAAAAGACCCAGAGGCCGCTCCAAAACAGGCCGCGCCCAACTGAGGCCATCGTCAGAAGCGTTAATGGGATTCCCGCCTATTAACGTGGCGAGATGCCTAGAGTCCACACGAGACTCCAAGGTTAGCTTTTAACCCAAAGAATCTCGAACCGTGCTTCGGGACCGTAGTCTAGATCGCGCCTCGGCGATTGCGACGGCAGAGTGCGAGGACAACCAGGATAGGACATCGGGCTCCGACGCCGCGTCAGACGGAGAGACCCGAAGATCGTGGGTTCAAATCCCACCGGTCCCGCAGAATACTTTTCGTCGACGCCATCAGTCTCTATGCAGAGCGCTGCCCGCAATATGGGCAGAAGAATTGGCCAGAGTCGTAGACTCGGGCGCACTTCTTGCAGGTAACCTTGGTCCCGGGCGCGGCGGCCAGCACAACAGGCGTGCTCCAAGCAGTTGGTGAGGAGGGCACCGGGTCTGACGCGAATACTCCGACAAACGCAGTTATGATTCCGGCTACGAAGAAGGCCCCTCCTGCGACAACGTAGGCGAAGTCAGAGATGCACGCAAAGACGTTCCCTGACAGGATGGTGCCTAGACATGATGAAGCGGCGAGTGCAACCAGGATTGGACCGATGATGACCATTATGATTCCCAAGAGAAAGATTTCTGACCGCATCCGAGACCCAGCTCACGATACCCTACGAGTGAAGCGATGTGCTTAGAGGTTCTCTAACAATGTGTAACTCGTCGTCGATTTCCTCGGGAAAGAACTGCCTTCCGAAATATTGCTATTGTTGGCGAACTAGTTGCTGAATGCTCGTTTGTCGACCGTCACGTTAAGTTCCTTTAGGTAAGAAGGAGACTCAGCGGCTGCACCGGTCAGTGTGAATACGGCGTCAGCGTGGATCTTGAACCGGACTTTCTTTGATTCTCCCACGAAAACAGTGCGAATCTCTCCAGGTTTTTCGCTGCTGGACTGCTCATACGTGACCTGCAGGTTCTTGTCTCGCTTGCTGAACCAGTTGAGGAGGCTCTCCTTGAGAATCTGGCCAGCCTTGGAGAAGGGTATCCCCTTGTGTTGCTGATTGAATTCAAGTATGAGCGCTTTCCTTGATTCTTTCGCTACTGAGTCCGCGTAGTCTAGAATCCTCTGCACATCCTGCTTTCTGTTGGGCGCATCAGTCATGATCTGTCATTTCTCCGATGAACGGTGTAAAGCTCACCATCTGCTCGGATTTCTCCGTCTGCCCCTCGGCTCGTAGCGTCTCTCCCGCCGGAAACCGCCCCCACCTGGACCGCCGAATGGACGCGATGGAAGATGCAACCGGGGAATGTTGAGCCCTGGAACGACCGGCGCGTGTATCTCGTCAAGAGTCGCAGAAGTCATTCTTCTAACGCCCTCAAAGACATCCCAGTCCTCTCTCGTTAAGAATGAGATGGCAACTCCCTTCTTTCCCGCTCGAGCTGTCCGACCAATCCGGTGGAAATACATGGATGGATCCTCAGGCATGTCGAAGTTGATGACATGGCTGACTTTCGGTATGTCCAGCCCACGCGCCGCGACATCCGTCGCGATCAGCAGCCCAGTCTTACCTGTGCGGAATGCTTGTATTGCATAGTCTCGTTGTCTCTGTGAGAGATCGCCATGTATAGCCATTGCATCGTAATGGTTTGCTTGAAGAGCCTGGGTCAATCGATCTGCACGAATCTTCGTTGCGCAGAAAACCAGGCCTCTACTGACGAGGTCTTTCTCCAGAAGACTGCATAGTGTACGGAACTTGTCATCCTCGTCCAGCTGGAGGATTTTCTGGTCAACAGTATCTACAGACAGCTCATCGCTGTCAACAAAAGCGGTCACTGGGCTCCTAAGATAACGCTCGCTCAGCCGAACAATCTGATCAGGCATCGTCGCAGAAAACAAGGCAGTCTGGTGACTTCGAGGCACAGTGCGAAGAATATCGGTAATATCGTCAATGAAACCCATGTCCAACATTCTATCAGCCTCGTCCAGGACAACGAATTTTACGCTCTCTAGCCGAGCCGTCCGTCTCTCGAGATGGTCCCTCAAGCGACCCGGAGTTGCTACAATGATCTTGGTTCTCGGATCTTCCAATCTGTCGATCTGGACATTAATGCTTTGACCACCATAGACCGCCACTGCTCTAACTCCCAAGTGTCGCGCGAGTTTCTCGAATTCACCTGCAACTTGTACCGCGAGCTCCCTAGTGGGAACCAAGACAAGCCCTTGCACGGCTCGCTGTTTCGGATCAATATTCTGCAGCATAGGAACAGCATAGGCAAGGGTCTTACCACTTCCAGTGTGCGCCTGACCTATCAAGTCCCTGCCTTGAAGGATAGGTGCAATGGCTTCAGCTTGGATCGGAAATAGCTCATCGAAGCCGAGATCTTTGATCCCTTGCAAAAGTCGGGGGTCCAGATCGAAGGCTTCGAATTCCCGAGGTGACCCCATTCCTAACCTACCACTCTGGAAATGAAGCTAGGATAAATGTTCGAGGTCCCTCCGGAACTTCACCTCGATTACGATGATAAATCCGGGGGTAGGCTTAAACTGAAGCTTCTCACCCCAAATCTTAGTGCATTAACTGAATGGTACGGCTTTCAAGACAAAGAATTGCCTTCATCGTCTTCCTAGCTGTCGCCTTTCTGACCTTCCAAGCTTCCCTTCCACAAAAGGCTCACGCCCAGTCAAATGTCTATGTCGCGTCTCTAAACCAGAACATCGATCCTGGCGCGAACAATTTCGTCACCTCATCAATCAACGATGCGACCTCATCTGGCATCCACAATTTCATTCTGATCCTCAACACGAACGGCGGCGACGGTGCGGATATGGAAGACATCATTAGTGCGATTTCGACCTATGAGGCCGCTGGAAACAACTTCACAACACTAATTGCGCCCAACGGCGCCTTCGCCTTCAGCGCAGGCTCCTACATTGCAGAATCATCGACGACTATAGTTATGGTGCCTGGAACAGTAATTGGATCCGCGACACCTATCGTTAGCGGGATTCCGACCGGTGAGGAGAACACGACTCTAACCAAGGACATCAATGCATTTGCGACATACATGACCACACTCACTGAAGAACATGGACGAAACTCTACCGCGACTAGCCTTATGGTTACTCGAGGGGTGTCCTACCCATGTGGCACTTTCACCTCGTGTAGTGCCAAACATTACGGCGTGATAAATGAAGACCTCAACGCCAACAGTACAGGACAAGCACTAACGATGATGGGTGCGGGAGGCGCAACGATCCATACTCCCGGAACTCTGCCAACATTTCTATCGATAATCAGCGATCCGAACCTGGACAGCGTGCTCTTCCTTGCAGGAATATTTCTCATTCTTGCCGACATTTATCATCCGACGCTCATCTTCACGGTAATAGGGGCTGCAGCAATAGTTCTTGCTCTACTCGGGCTTGGAACCTTCGGGGCGCCTTTAGTCTCAATAATCCTGATGGTGATCGGATCGCTTTTCATCTTTCTTGAGCTGAAAATCCATCACGGCGTTGCTGCGATTGCGGGGGTTGTAATCTTCATCGTTGGCTTCCTGCTAATCTTCAACCTTCCGTCATCAGCACCGGCGCCTCCCTCTTGTCCTTCGACAGGTTGTCCGACCGGCGCTGGCACTTTCATGCCGTTAGGAATCCTCACGTACATAGTTCTCGGACTAGTCGGCGGCGGTGGAATCCTGGGCAGCATCTATCTCTACAAGGTCCGAGAGACCCTGATGCGGCGACCTCCCGCACAGAATCCCAAGGCTATAATAGGCAAGCAAGGTCGCCTGACGAGTGATTTGAAAGCTGGGGGGATCGCGACAGCAAACATCGGATCCGAGGATTACAGTGTGACAGGTCAAATCGATCTCCCCATAGGGACACAAGTTGTTGTTACGGACGTGCAAAAGTTACGTTTGATAGTGGAGAAGATTGAAGCCACATGATCGACCTTAGTTTCGCTACTCTTCAGGCGGACCTCGGAACCCTCGTACTCGTAGTTTTCATCATTATCATTCTGTTAATTGGTCTTGGCGTGTTCGCCTCTGCGATCAAGATTATCCGGGAGTATGAGCGGCAGGTACAGTTCCGCCTCGGGCGGCTCGTAGGAGCCAAAGGACCCGGAGTAGTAATCATTCTTCCCGTGATCAACAGGCTGGTAAAAGTCGATCTAAGAGAGAGATACCTCGAAGTCCCTCACCAGACGGCAATCACCAAAGACAACGCACCTGTAGACATCGACTTTCTCATCTACTACAAAGTAGTCGATGCTTCACAGAGCATTGTCCAAGTCCAGAACTTCACAGGAGCGTCAGTGGGACTCGCCACGACCACCTTGAGAGCCGTTGTAGGTGACATACCACTGGACGAGCTACTATCGAAGCGAGAACAGATCAACGCCATTCTCAGAACACGCCTCGACGAGGTAACAGAAAGATGGGGAATCAAAGTAACCAACGTCGAGATCCGAGAGATCCGACCCCCGAAAGATGTCCAAGATGCCATGGTCAAACAAATGACCGCGGAGAGAAGCAGGCGAGCCCTGGTCACCGAGTCAGACGGTATTCGAGAGTCATCAGTCCTCAAGGCTGAAGGTAACAAGAATGCGGCAATTCTACAAGCGGAAGGTGACAAGCAGTCGGCAATCTTGAGGGCTGAAGGCAACAGACAGTCCCAGATTCTCTCGGCCGAGGGTTATTCCCAAGCCTTGGGATTGATCTTCGGCGCTGCCAAGAACATCGATGCGAGAACGATGGCCCTCCAATACTTGGACATGCTCAAAAGCCTCGGGGCCAGCCCCTCAACAAAATACATCCTCCCAATGGAGTTCACAAGCATGATATCCCAGCTTCGAGGATTCCTCCAAGAATCCTCCAAGGACCAAGACCAAAAGTCCTGAAAGGTAACATCTCGTTTTCAAGGGTCAAGTTTCATTAAGCCACCGACCCAAGAGGATTCAGCATGCCAGACGGAAAGATGGGGATTGTCGCGCGCCTGTCAGGTTACACTCTTGTAATAGTCTTGCTCTTGGCATTCGCAGGCGTTGCCACTTACGCCGTTCTAAGTGATAACTCGATTCATGGATTAACGGTCAGATTCTACAATGTCTCTTGGTCATGCGCAGGCGGAACGACGGGCCCTCTGACTTTCAGCTTCGGAAGTATTGTAGCTTACAGCTCGACATCCCTCCCGACTTCGATATCACACGTCGTGTTCTCAATGTCCACGAATGGATTCGCAGTCGGAAACGTTACAGCTGCCAGTTCGAGCTTCGGCCCAGGTCAAAGCTCGTCGTACCCAGGCCTTGCCTTCACCAACCCGGCCCTTGATCCAGCCTCGCAACCGACGATGTCTCTGATAGCTCTCACAATCAACGCCCAAGTTTCGGCCGGGTTCTATAGTTCAGAAGCCTCTGCGTCGTTCGCTCAAACCGTACACTTTCCAAGCCAAGCATGCTCGACCTGAGACCCACTGAATGGGACTGCGTCCAGTCTACATAATTCTGCAAACATCAACAACGAACTTGGGCAAGATCCGTCTGACCCTGGGTTTTCCGGTCTGAACCGCCCAAGCGCCAGCGAGGGGTGTTATCCATGAAAATCGCGTCTAGAATCGATGATTTTGGACACATGCGGAATCCTTTTCTTCTCATCCAGAGCGGCAGTAGAGCATGCCGACGAAAAAGAATGGAATACCCAAGTCCCTCCTCGCGGACGTAAACAAGGCAAAGTCTCGACTGTCAGCACTTGAGAAGAATCAGGCCGCTCTTCTGAAGACAAAGATCGCCGCAATCGAAAAGGCCAACGCTTCCCTAACCAAAGAACTCAGAGACCACGTCAAGAGCCTAAACGAGGCCCTCAAGAAGCAACAGGAAACCATCGCATCGCTAGGCAAGATGAAGGCAGCGAAGAAAGAGAAGCGCAAACCAAGCGAATACAACCTCTTCCTCAAGGACAAGATGAGCCAAGGAATTAGCATGGTCGACGCTGTCAAAGCATGGAAGGAAAGAGAAGGCGGATCATCCTCCTCATCCTCTATGCGAGAATCCGGCCAAAGCTGGCAGTCTCCAACACAGCAGTACTAGACTCAACGCTTCGTCGAGGACAATTGGCGCGAGGAAAGCGCCTCCCTCGACAAACCCTCTTTTTTAGTCCAATGAAAAAATCGTTACTCCCCATACTCGTTCCTGGGTCCATTCTCAAGTAGGGAACAGCCTCCGGAAAAAAAGACGCATAGCACTCGCAAGTCACTGAATGCGTATACGTGGATGTCCGATGAGTCGTCAAAGGTGAGCCATAAAGCTCGTGACACTCGACGCAACGCCATGAAGATACTCCGCGCTTAAGCGAGACGAGCATCTCGGATGCAATCGGACAAGCAATCGCGTGGCTGAGGTAGGTACAATGGTGCATCCGGCTAGGGTAAAGAGCAAAGCGTTCAACGGAGTCCCTCATTTGCCGTTTCAGGAATTTACAGCCGCGAGCCTCGAAGCCCTACTGAGCCTCCTCAAGAAGGCAAAGATCAAGGATTCCGAAATCGAAGTCTCCACCGCTGAAGATTCCCAGCACACAGCGTGTTCAGTACCTCTTTTTCATATTCTAGTGATGACTGCGAAAGGAGAAGACGGAGCAGCATACAGAGACCTAGCAGCGCTCTACCAGTACTGCCCGGTTTGTCGTCACGCGGTTAGGGTTCTCTAGGATTCACTGCGACGACCAAGCAGTCATTTTAGCCATTATCTGTTTGACTGAAAGCTTGAAAAAGGCCCTTGCCAACTCGAGAACTCTTTGAGACGGAAAACGAGTGGACGATAGCCGGCCAGCTGTTTTAGCACTCGAAGACGGTACAATTTTTCGCGGAAAAAGCTTCGGCGCCCCCGCAGACCGTTCGGGCGAAGTCGTCTTCAACACGTCAATGATAGGATATCCTGAACTCCTAACAGACCCATCATATCTTGAACAGATAGTAGTCATGACTTATCCCATCATAGGCTCCTATGGAGTCCCCTCATTCTCCCGATGCGACAAACATGGGATACCACTTCATTTTGAATCCGAGACCATCAAAGTCAAGGGATACGCAGTCCACTCCTTGTCCGACCCTAGTCACTGGTCCAGCTACAAGAGGATCCAAGAGTGGCTCGAAGAGGAGGGGGTTCCAGGAATTACCCAGTTGGACACGCGTGCATTGACGAGGAAGATACGGGCAAATGGTACAATGTTGGGCTTCGTCAAAACATCAGAGGGATTCATCGGGTCCGATGAGATCGAGGATCATCTCAAGAAACTGACGGATCCGAACGCTGACGACCTAGTTAAGAACGTCTCACCATCAGAACCAGTCCATTACGTCAACAACTCGGACGCTACTGTCGTCATCATAGACTGTGGTGTCAAATATGGAATCCTTCGAAGTCTACTCTCATCTGGAGTAAGCGTCGTACGTGTGCCGTACGACTATTCGGTCAGCGATATCCTCGAGTTCGAGCCCGCCGGCATTGTATTGAGCAATGGTCCGGGTGATCCGAAAAAATGCGCAAAGACAATTGAGACCACGAGAGAACTGATTGAAACTGACATTCCCATGCTAGGAATTTGCCTGGGAATGCAAATCCTTGCGTTGGCAGCCAACGGCGACACTTACAAACTCAAGTTCGGACATCGAGCGATCAATCATCCTTGTCTGGACTTGAAGACTGGAAGATGCTACATTACAACCCAGAACCACGGCTATTCGGTAACCAATGACTCGATCGAACGGACCCCATTTGACGTTAGATTCGTCAACGCAAACGACAAGACCATAGAAGGGTTACAACACCAGAAGAAATCGATCATGGGTGTCCAATGGCACCCTGAGAGTTCTCCGGGGCCCTACGACACGCAGTTCCTATTCGACCGCTTCGCCAAAGAGGCTATGCAGAATTGAAGCTGAAAGACCTCCAAAAAGTCCTGATCATAGGGAGTGGCGCAATCAAGATCGGGGAAGCGGGTGAATTCGACTACTCAACATCGCAAGCAATCAAAGCACTTCGCGAGGAAGGAATAGAAACCATCATTGTGAACCCGAATATCGCAACGGTTCACACCGACAAGAAGTTCGCCGACAAGGTGTACTCTGTTCCAATAAGGAAGGAGTTCATCGAGAAGATCCTAGAGAAAGAAAGACCGGATGGAATCCTTCTCGGCTTCGGCGGTCAGACCGCTCTCAACAGCGGCATGGAACTCGCAGAAAGCGGAATATTGGAAAAATATTCAGTAAGGGTGCTCGGCACTGGCATAGCCAGCATCGAAATGGCAGACAATCGAGAACTGTTCAAAACCACAATGCAGGCCGACGGAATACCTGTTCCAAAGAGCAAAACCGCTTCCAACCTCGCAAGCGCGTTAGAGGCCGCGAAACAGATCGGCTATCCTGTCATCGTAAGAGTGGCGTACACTCTGGGAGGTCAAGGCTCGGGAGTTGCCTTCAACGAAGAGAAACTGAGAGAGATTGCCCAGCGCGGGCTAGCCTATAGCAGAATTAGCCAGATTCTAGTCGAAGAATATCTCGACAAGTGGAAGGAAGTCGAGTACGAAGTGATGCGGGACCATGAGGACAATTGCACAATCGTGTGCAACATGGAAAACATGGACCCGATGGGAATACACACTGGAGACAGCATAGTAGTCGCACCATCCCAAACCCTCACGAACCGTGAATACAATATACTCCGCGCCACCGCTCAACGCGTAATTCGCACGCTAGGCATTATCGGCGAATGTAACATTCAATTCGCGCTCAACCCGAAAAGCGAGGAATTCAGAGTTATCGAAGTCAATTCTCGACTATCTCGAAGCTCAGCCCTCGCATCCAAAGCGACTGGCTACCCAATCGCTTACATCGCAGCCAAAGTCTCCATCGGCTACACGCTCCCCGAGCTCACCAACAAGATGACCGGAGCAACAACGGCTTGCTTCGAGCCTTCACTCGACTACGTGGTGGTGAAAATGCCGCGATGGGACTTCAGAAAATTCCGCAGAGCCAGTTCCGAGATTGGGACCCAGATGAAATCCGTTGGCGAAGTTATGGCCATAGGCAAATGCTTCGAAGAGGCCCTTCAGAAGGCTGTCCGAATGCTGGACCTCGGAAGAGAGCTCACCGATTACGAAGACCTGGGGAGAAGCCTGAAACGGATCCGGAGAGAATTGAAAGATCCCACCGACCAGAGAATCTTCTACATAACAAAGGCTCTCAAGTCTGGACTTACCACAGAAGAAGTCTCAGGCCTGACCGGCATAGACCCATGGTTCCTCGACAAAATCGTCAACATCCTACGCTTAGAACAGCAGATCAAACGGGAAGGAATCGTCGGTGAAATTCTAAGGAGCGCAAAGGTTCTCGGATTCTCAGACCGCAAGATTGGACGGATTGTTCGACGATCGGAACTCGAGATCCGAGACTTGCGAACAAAGACAGGGATCATCCCTTGCACGAAACAAATAGACACGCTCGCAGCCGAATGGCCAGCTAGCACAAACTATCTCTATCTTACTTACGGTGGGACCGAGGACGATGTACAATTCATGGACCGTGATCGCATCATAGTCTTAGGTTCTGGCTGTTATCGCATCGGCTCGAGTGTCGAGTTCGACTGGTGCTGCGTCAACATGGCCCTCGCGCTCCGCAAGCAGGATCGAGAAGTGGTCATGATAAACTGTAATCCCGAGACCGTATCTACGGACTTCGACGTTCTCGACAAGCTCTATTTTGAAGAACTTACAGTCGAAAGGATTCTCGACATTGTGGACAAGGAGCGGCCCAGCGGTCTTGTTGTGAGCGTTGGAGGGCAGACTCCCAATAACCTAGTTTATGCTTTGGCCAATCATGCCAAAATACTGGGAACTTCTCCAGAAAGCATCGACTCCGCTGAGGATAGGGCAAAGTTCAGCCTCCTTCTGGACAAATTGGGAATAGAGCAACCTAGATGGAGCAAACTTGAGAGTCTGGAGGGAACGAAAAGGTTTGCCGAGTCCATCGGATACCCGGTCTTGGTCAGACCATCTTACGTATTGTCTGGCGCGGCGATGAACGTTGCTGTTAACGAGAACCAACTTATCCAGTATATTCGCCAAGCTGCAAAAGTTTCTAGAGAATATCCAGTAGTCATTTCAAAGTTCGTTTTGGGGGCCCGAGAGGTCGAAGTGGACGGAGTGTCCGACGGTGAAAATGTCTTCATCGGCGCGGTAATAGAACATGTCGAGAATGCGGGGGTCCACTCAGGAGATGCGACGATGAGCATCCCGACTATCACGATCAAAGAGGCGAGTAAGGAACGGGTTCTAGACTATTCTAGAAGAATTGCTAGGAGTCTTGGCATCAAGGGTCCTTTCAACATCCAGTTTCTGGTCAAGAATGGAGATGTTCAGGTCATAGAGTGCAACCTACGGGCATCCAGAAGCATGCCCTTCGTCTCAAAGATGACTGAGACTAACCTCATGGATCTCGCAGCCAGGGCAATCGTTGGAGAGAGTATACCTGATGGCAACGGTAAGATTGTAGGATTCGGCGTCAAGGCCCCGCAGTTCTCATTCACACGACTCGACAAGGCGGACCCTGTAACAGGGGTCGAGATGGTCTCTACGGGTGAGGTAGCGTGTTTCGCTGACACATTTCAAGACGCGTTCATCAACGCATTAATTGCTAGCAACTTCTACGTCCCCAGAAAGGGCGACGCAGTACTGATAACGATGGGGAAGACGCGAGCGGGAATAATTCCCTTTGCAAAGATGCTTTCAGAAAATGGATATCGGATTTATGCGACTCGCCACACAGCGGAAGAGTTTGCCAGGGTGGGTATAACATCAACTACTCTGCATAAGATTCGAGAGAAGAGAGACCCGAACATCCTCGACTACTTAACCAACAGAGAAATCAAACTTGTAATCAACATTCCAAGCATCGAAAGGGAGGCCGAATCCAGCCTAGTCCTTCAGGACGAGTATGTCATTCGACGGAAAGCGGCCGAGTTCGGTATCCCAGTTGTAACAAACCTCCAGTTGGCACAGGCGCTCGTAAGATCCCTAATCACCTATAATGACAACAGAGAGCAAGACCCTCAAAGAGTCACAGTTGCCGGCATCGCCATTGACGATCCTTCTGGGTCGACGACCCAAAAGAAGACTCAGATCACCGTTCTAGCGGAAGCCTGACTTGTTCGGGGCTCGAGAGTTGGGCAGGCAATTGTTCTTCATCGGATAACGATGTTAGAATCGCGCGTAGGCCGCCAGCAAGGAGACTTGCTTCGCGCCGCCTGATCGCTGATCTGCCCATGATACTCGTCAACGCGCGAGCTGTTAGCCCTATTTTGTACTCTTCGTATCCAGCTTGAGCCAATAGCTCCGACATGTATCCGAGAATCGTCCGCTTGACGCCCTCGGAGGCTAGATCGCTACTTGGAACCCAAAGTTTGGGCTTCGATAGCTCGTAGAAGATTATCGCTGCGGCGTGAGAAAGATTCAACGTTGGGTAAGCGTCTGCCGCGGGAATAGTGACTATCGCATCGCACATGCTGAGCTCATGATTGTTGAGTCCTGTGCCCTCACGGCCGAAGACCAATCCAACAGTTCCGGACACGTCAGCTAAAGATTCGCCGAGCTCCTTCGGCGTCATCGGTCTTCTTAGTAGGTTCGTTGAAGAATGGGCCGTTTGGGCTGTGGTGCCAACAGAAATGTCCAGCCCTTCAATTGCCTTGGAGAGGGTTTGATCAACGACTGCTGACTCGAGAACGTCTTGGGCATGACCTCCTCTCATTCTTCCGCTGGGCCCGAGTGGAGTCGAGGCGTTGACTAAGTGGAGAGCGCTAATGCCAAAATTCTTCATTGCCCTGGCGACAAAGCCGATAGACTCTTCGAAACAAGGTTCAACCATAACTACTCGATATTCAGGCAAGGCCTTACTGAATAAGCCCCGGCCCTAAGGCGGTTTTAAGCCTACTAGACCGTCGTCAATGGTTTAGGAGAGTCTGCACATACGCGCCCAGCATCCTGCTCGCGACAATGATGACAATCCCCAAAATGACCATCTTAATGGCTGACTTAGCAGCGGATTGTTTCAGCGTCACCCCGCGGAAAGCCCCCATCATGGCGAGAAGAAAAATCCCTGTAACAATTGAGACTCCGGAAATTTCAGTTGGCGAGTAAGACGGAGACAACATGACGAACGGAAACAGCAAAGCCAGGGACGCGAGGGTCGAGGTTGTCGAAATGACAAGCCCGGAAACGAGTGCCCTGCGATGTACCTTTGAGATGAGCTCATGAAATCTCTTATGCTCTTTTTTGGTCGGCTCCTTGAACTGTCCATTTCCACTGTTTCCATTACGAGCTTTCTTCGCTGCAATTCTCCTCGAACTCTCCCAGGCAGCCATGAGCCGCGTCTTCTTTTCCGTTGTTTGTGAAAGGTAAGTGGCAGCGAAAACAGAGAGCGCCCCCGCGGCTGCACCCCCCAGGCCTGTGGCGAAGATGTCTACACTGGACAGGGCAATGGAGGCCCCAGCAGCGATTATGCCCAGCACTGAGAATATTCCGTCTATGGACCCGAAAACAACCTCGGCTGCGAGGCTGCCTGTCTCTTGAGCGATAAGCTCGGTGGTTTGAATGGCCAGTGTCCTACAGCCCCAGGTATGACATGGAAGGTTGAGGACGGGCTGGGCATGAGCATAATGTAACTTGTCAAGAACCCTGATGAATACTACTCAAAATTCCGTATGTTCACCAAAACCGCCCACGAATCGGACTCTGACTCCAGGATGTGCTCGACACTCGCCTACCAGCCTCGCTGGTAACAACCTCCCTTTTGCATAGGATGCAATTCTAGCATTTGGGTAGTCTTCCGTGGGACGATCGCTTCGACGCTCTAAGAAGGCCATAAGCACGGTCGTAGCTGAAGTCCTAATGGTTCTTATCGTCATCATCCTTTCGGCAATAGTCTACGCTTGGGTATTACCGACATTCACTTCCTCAGAAGTCCAAGGCAACAACGGTGCAGCATACGCTGAAAAGTTCTCGACACTTTGGGGGAACTTTGCGACCTTCGCTACAAACATACCAGAGACTGTGGTGAATTGCGGATCCCAGGATGGTGGGGTAGGATGTTCTCCGAACTCGTACCACACGTGTGCCGGAAGTATATCGTCACCAGATCCAAGTAACATAGTTGTCCCCGCAAATGGAGTTTGTGTAATCACAGCCAACGTTGGAAACGTCTATGCGCGACCGGGTTCAAACTTGACAATCATTGGGGCGACCATCAACGGTGGTCTCGAAACAGACCACGCTGCCATTGTGACCCTTAGGAACGCCAAAGTTACCGGCTTCTCGGGATTCTACACTGACGGTGCGGTTATCATAACTGGAAGTTCACTAAACACTTCAGGTTACACAGGTATCTGCACCGATGCATGCTTTGCAGCCGCGTACGAGGGCGGATCAGGTCCGTTCACCATGGTGAACAGTACGGTTACTGGGCAGATAGAGTCGGAGGTCAGCAGCAAGGCGGTTGTTACGGGCAACACAGTAACTGCTAGACTTGAGATCGAGAGCGCCGTCTTCGGACAGGTCACAAACAACAAGATAGGAATGCTTGACATGGATCAGAACGGAATCATGGTTGTTTCCGGGAACACAGTCTATGGAAACGACCCGTACTTTAACGGAGTGTGGGTTAACGGACAGATTGTTTGCCAACCTGGGACCGCTACCGCAATCTGCTTCGGATACAACGGTTGGTGCGCTCAGGGAAACGACGTGGTCATCGCGGGGACCCACAATGAAGTCGCATGCATCGGAAACATCGAGATAGACCTCTCAAACACTGGGTCAACCCCGGTAAACCTGGTGGCTGCCTACATGAGCAACGTCGCTCTCTCCGGCCCCATTTCTTGGAAACTCTTCTCTGGAGGCACAGTTCACCACTCTCTACCCATAACGATCCCAGTAGGGCAGAGCGCAAACGTCACAATGCAATGGACTCCCCCACCAGGGTTAACGACTCTGCCCTGGACGGACATCTACTTCATCTTCGTCTCATCGCATGGCAACTTTGTCGACGGGCACATCTACTTCGGCTATGACCCAGCCTTAACGGTCCCTAGCCAGTCAAGGCCGCAAAACCAAGTCTGCCCACCATGCTATTGAACACGTAGCTGCGCCTTCGTCGATAGTCAGGGATACGACATCTTAGAACAGGTCCCTGCTGACTTCAGGGGCCTATGCCTGTCATCGTAACTAGCCTATGGGATGATACGTGCTGCGCGGGTCAGAATTATGATCTGTTCGCCAACTACAGTATTATTGTTGCCGAGCTTTCCCAAGATTCGTAAGAGCGCACCGGGCGCGATCTCGCTCTCCTGTCCCATGATCATTCTTGTCTTCGCGGCCCAGTTGACCTCGACTTGATAGTCGCTCCGATGATAGGCTGTGAATGGTTCAGCTTCGTCCATCTCCAGAAACACTCCGCTCAGAGCCCGTTCTCCCCGCATAAGAGTGACTGACAGAGAAAAATCCACGCCGTCTCCCACTCGGGATTCCATGAACTGGGTCAGCATCATTGGCGGAGCCGGGGGCTTCATCTTGGGTTTCTCTGCCGGGGAAGAAGGCATGCCCTGGGATTGGGCTGAACCAGCTGCGACATCAATGGTTCTGTCCACAACTTCTCGTTGGCGAAGCGGCCTGTCTTGGTCATACCTCAACCCGAACTGAAGCGCAGTCTGTGCCTTGGCGAGTTCCTCACCTAGATAGCCGGCGTGGCTCAGCTGGGTGACCAGTCCGTCCCGGATGAGCCCTAGCAAGATCGAGGTTGCGCCCCGTCCACGCATCTCATGTGCCGGAGTGTGGTCTGGGAGATAATGCCGTATAACGATCTCTTCTTTCTCAGGTTCGACACTTATGACGAAGTATCCTTTCGGATCATAGATCAATGGTTCCCGCTGTCCCCCTGGACGAATTATCACGAAGGATTCAGATGTCCGAGAAACACCTCGATCATGCTTCCCAATGAATTTGCCAGGGCTGCGCGCCGAGAGCTCTCCAATCCGCTGCTTGAGAGCTTCAATATCCTCTTCTCCGGTCCAGTCAATTACCTCGATTTGTCTGCGGAATTGTTCAATCTGGTCTGAAGTTACAGACTGAAGTACCGGTTCATATCCAGCCGCTTCCTTGATCCGCTTGGTGCTGTCCATGCCATGGTCAGCGAGAGAGACAATTGATTGTCCCGGTTTGAATAGTGGTGAATCTCTGCCACACACAAGTAGGAAGCGTATTGCGGTGTTGCTTGTGAGGTTGAGGATTATTCGTGTAATTCCCAAGTTCGCTGTGTAGACCATGCCGGATATGGCAACACCCGGCAGATTCGCGAGAGGCCGCATCAAGCTTTCAGATGTTAGTGTGCAGACAGCAACCGGCGCCTCGGGGTCTCCCACAATGTACGAGCCCGGAACTACCGGCCACGTTGGAGCCTTCTCGATCATGTGTGCTTAGACAGGACTTCTCGATAATAATGGAGACAGATACGGAATGTATACTGGTGAGGCGCATTTCAGAACTAGATGGTCTAGGACTTGTACTTATTTTTCAGTAACCGCTCGATGCTACGAAAATCGCCAGGATCATTTCACGGTAGCCGGCTGACTGTTAGATTCTCTCTCGAGCCGGACAAGTTCTGCGATTGTTGGATAAGTTACGGGTCGGGCGATATGGTTGCTGATTGAAGCGTTTGGGTACCACTTCGCCACGTATGACGCATATCCTCTCAAGATTGGGACTGTGTCCTTCCCCTTCTCGGTCAAGATCCAACGGACCAATCTAGGCTTCTCCTTGATTGTAATTGGCTGGATCAGGCCACACTGTTGCAACTCGTTTAGTCTCATGATCAATACTCTCGGAGTCAGTCCCGGCAGAGATCGTAGGATCTGGTTGAATCGGTCGATCTTTAACATTGCGATGTCCTTGAGAATGTGGAACGACCACTTCTTTCCTAGGGCGGCAAGGTCCATTCCAACGGGACACAGTCTGGATTTGCTATTTGGCCTTGAACCAGCGTTGGATCTCGTCAGATTCAATTCGAGACTAGACATACTATACTTCCTGTGTCTGTGTGTTTCATATAATGACTACGCACTATTCAATTGCGATTTCAAATGTCCGAGGTCATTATCAAGTCAACCGAGAACGGTCCAAACCTTGTCATAGTTGAGGGAAGAGTAGTGCAAGCATGGTGCCGGTGCGGCGGGTCGACGATGATGCCTTACTGCGACGGTACTCACAAGAAAATAGGCTTCAGAGCAGAACATAGCGAAATCAAGGTTCGCTAACCCCCTCCAAGTCCTTTGAAGTGACCGATCTCAGCTGACTCAAACCAAGTTGAAGAGCCGGGGGTGGGAGTCGAACCCACTTTAGCCATCCATTCAGATGTTTACTACGGGTCGCTACGAGGCGTACTGCAGCCCGTCGCCTGATCCGATCGGCCCTCGGTGGACAAGCCAACCCCGGCCTCGTATGGCCCCCGGCAAAAGCCAACACAGCGTCGCCAAAGGTATAAGCTTGATCAACCACGAGTTCTCGTCCAAGCGTCAGAGGGCCATTCTCGAAAAATTAGCCAGTAAATGGAATCCTTTTCGAGTGATAGCAGACCCCACAGTTTTATAGGACTATTCCGAAACTCTACAAAATAGTCGAGCGAGAACAGTGGAAAAGGGCTTGTCAGGAATCGACGCGGTGAAGAAAATTGTTGAGACAGAGGGACAAGCCCGAAGAATTGTCGACGACGCGAAAACTCGAGCCCAACAGATGATCTCAAAGGCGTACCAGGAGGCCGACATGCTGAGACAGGAGGCCACCTCCAGCGCTCAAAAACAGCGTGAGGAGATTCTCCGTGACGCCCGCGAGAACGCAGAGTCCGAGGCCCGTCAATCAGACGTGGAGACTCAACAGCTCCTCGCCAACTACAGGAAGTTGGCGGAAGCTCGAAAGGACGACGCGGCAAACAAGGCGGTAGAACTAGTGCTAACTGCGTGATCACCCATGTCAGAGTCTCTTGACAAGTTACAGAATCGGATACTCTCAGATGCTAAACTGAAGGCCGATGAGATTGTTCGCGACGCTGGAGCGAAGGCTGACCAGGTCCTCTCAGAGGCCCGGCAGAAGGCTCAGAAGGAAGCTGACGAGACTACGGCCAAGGCCAAGCTTGAAGCTGAGGCGATCAGACGAAGCATCCTCAGCTCAAAGGTACGCGCGAACAGGCTAAAGATCTTAGAGGAGAAAAACCGGATTGTCCAAGAAGTAGTCCTGACAGTCGAAAACAGGCTCGCCGGTATTGCAGGATCCTCGCAGTTCGATGAGGCCGCGCAGCGTTTCATTACTGAAGCGGTTAATGCGGTTGACTCGGACCAGCCAGTTATCAGATTGGGGTTCAAAGACGCGGCGAAGAAGGACCTTGACGGCGTGTCGAAAATGGTTCCGAAGGGTGCGAAACTAGTCTTCGAACAAGATCCTATCGACGGGCTAGGTGGCGTGGTTGCGAGCGACCCGGAGGGCCGAGTAATTTTTAGCAACTCATTCAGATCGCGACTCGAAAGGTTCGATAGTAAATTGTTGACGCTGATATCCGCTACCATCTTCGGCGAGTAGACTCTCGAGTCTTGCTTCATCCCGACCAGATGCGACATGTCAGCATAGTAGTCGCAAAGGACCAGCTGCCAAATCTTCTCGGCTACGCCGGGTCCAAGAAGCTCTTCCATCTGACCGAGGTAGAGGATCACGGACTCCCCGAGGGCGCGCAGCGCCACGAATCCATCGAACTATCAGCTAAAGCATCCACGATCAAAAACCGAGTTGCAAGCGTAACAGCCACCCTCCATATCGGAGACGTAGAAGCCGAGAGCGTGAAGGCCCCTGTAAACAACCTGGAAGAACTCGCCCGGTTCCTGGACGAGGAGACCGTCAGACTCGAGCAGAGAGTGCGACAGCTCGAAGATGAGCAGGGCAAGCTTCAGACAGAGAAAGAGCAGACGAGCGAACTGGCAAGGTTCCTTTCCGGACTTGAAAACGTTGGCGTCAGCCTCGACGCGATAGCAGGAGGGGGATTTCTAACAAGCCTCGCGGGAGAGGCTTCAACCGAATCGGTGAGCTCCGTCCAGAAAGAACTCGACCAGATTACCTATGGGAACCTGATCTTCGCGATTACGAACACTTCCGAGAAGAACCAGACGTTCTTGGCCATGTTCCCGACCGCTTTCGAAGAGGATGCAAAACAGGCTGTTACCGCACTGGGCGCCAAGCTGGGTCCGCCCTGGACAGACCTTCCTACGGACCCGAAAAAGGCGAAAGAAGCTGTTGACCAGAGGCTTTCCGATCTGGAATCATCGATGAAAGATATCGACGAGAAGAAGACTAGACTCGCCAGGGAGGACGGTTCCAGGATCAAGAGCCTAGCAGTTCTTTCGGAAATATTAGACTCGCGTACCAAGGCGCTGGCCGGGTCCTCTGCTACCGAAGCAACGGTATTGTTGCAGGCATGGGTGCCTGAGCGGAGCACTAGGGAGGTCGGCGAGGGACTTTCTAAAGCGTGCGATGGGCTAGCGACAATGTATGTTGAGGATGATGCTGGAGAGGCTCATACTTCATCGGACGAACCCGCATCGTCGAAGGAGTCTGACCCTCCTACCTCGGTCACCGCTCCCGGCTGGACCAGACCTTTGCAGGGAATTATCGACAACTTCGGTATTCCTTCGTATGGTGAGACGAATCCGTTGCCTTTCATGATCATAACCTTCCCGCTCATTTACGGACTGATGTTCGGCGATATCGGCGAAGGACTCCTCTTCATCGCCCTCGGCTTGTTTCTTCTAAATCTGAAGCGGAAGAAAGTGAAGGTGTTCGAGATCGGCCAAATATTCGTAAACGGCGCAGAGCTGATACTGATGCTGGGCATTGGAGCGACCATCTTCGGCTTCGTCTTCGGAGACATCTTCGGCTTCGAATCTAGCAAGATCCTCGGGATTCCAGCGATCTTCGCTCCGACTGCAGGCGCGTTTCCAACAAGCCCGAGCGTCGCACCCAGCACAGCTAACCTGATCACTTACATGATCTTCATCCTCTTTTTCGGCGTCGCCCACTACTTGTCCGGGCTGGCGATCAACATCTACAACAAGGTGAGGCATCACGAGTACAGGCACGCGCTCCTCGGCCCGATAAGCTGGGCATGGTTCTACGCGACATTCATCTACGCCGCGGTACTAGTTGTCGAGTCCGGATTCAAGTTCTCCGTCCTCATCCACAACCCGCTAGTCCTAGTATCCCTATTCGTCCCGTTTGGCCTCTTGGGCTACGGCGAGGGCGGCCTCCATCTGATGGAGGTGTTCATCGGAGTAGGCAGCAACACCTTATCCTATCTTCGAATATGGGCGCTAAACCTGGCCGACTTCGCCGTGAAATTTGCCTTCTTCACCTCATTCGGAATTTTCGGAGCAGTCTTCGGCAACATTCTCGTAATGATCCTGGAAGGTTTGATCGTTTTCGTCCAGACTCTCAGGCTTCACTGGGTTGAATGGTTTGGTAAGTTTTATGAAGGGACCGGCCACCCCTTCGCGCCGTATCAAGAGCCAATGAACTGGATGATGCCGCGTTAATGGTTGACTGCGCAACTCTCTCCTCAGTAACCCTCTGCCCAACATTCTGGGCCGGTCTCGGAGCAGGCCTCAGCGTTCTCCTGTCAGCAATCGGAGCCGGGCTCGGAATAGGACTCTCAGGACCAGCGATCGCTGGGGCGGGGGTAGAGAGACCGGAAGTCATGCTGAAAACATTCATCGCGACAATCCTTGCAGAAGCGCTCGCCATATACGGTCTCGTAGTCGGGCTATTGTCAGTATTCGACATCACTTCGGCCCTCACAATTGAGAAAGGTGTCCGAATCTTTGCCGCTGGACTAACTATGGGCGCGGCCGCGCTCGGGGCGGGCTTCGGCATCGGAGCCGCCGGAAGCGCGATGGCCTCGGCAACCGCAGAGCGGCCAGAAATCTTCTCCAGAGCAGTAATCTCACTGATCCTCGCGGAAGCCCTAGCAATCTACGCCCTAGTGACGGGTCTACTGTTACTATTCACAGGCGCCGGCTAAGCGAGCTAGCGTGCCTTCAGATACCCTCTCGCACCTAGTCCGTGACAACTATCTAATCGCCCTTTTACGCGGTAAGCGAAGCCAGCTCCTCGACCGTCAGCAGTTTCTCTCCCTGTCCGAGTCAAAGTCGCAATCTGAGATCATTGGACTACTCTCTGAGGGATCCTATGGACCCGAGCTGTCAAAGCTCACTTCAGACTCTTCGCCCATTGAGACCCAGCGGGCTATCCGCCAAGGATTCGCCCGATCGGTTCTGAGCCTGATCGCAGCCTCGCGCGGTGACACTCGCGAGTTCCTCTCGGAGTATAGACGACGGTTCGACGCGTATGATCTATCCGGTCTCATAGTCTACAAGGCTCAAGGCAGATCCTGGGAGGACTACTTGACCACTAGGCAGCCTCTCGCGCTGATGAAAGAGGCTGAATTGCATCGGCTCTACTCTATCGACGACCTCACCCCGATTGCCTCCGGAGGAGGAGATAGAGAGCTGGTCGCCAGACTCAAATCGTTCTCAATGGAAGATGCCGCCGGCGAGAAAGCATCTCTAGTAAGAGACACCATCAACGGCTGGGGCGAAGAACGATTTTACAAGTACATCGACGAAAAGCTTTCGGGTCTTGATAGACAGAACTGTCAGCCCATCGCCGGTTCATCGGTCGATATTGCAAATCTTCTCCTCATACTAAGAAGCAAAATCCTCTCGACGTCAGGCATTAGGGATCATTTGATCCCGACTCACTGGAAGCTGAACCAGAGAACCATCGACCAACTACTCGCAAGCCCAGACGTGTCACAAGCACTCGACTCCATGTCCTCTCACGGATACTACTACAAAGTACTCGCCGGAGCACGACAGAAGTATGAAGAGTCCAAGTCTCTCGCGTTCATAGAAGTAGCTCTCATGAATCATCAACTAAAGCTGAGCACCAGACTCTTCCTCGGCTCACCCTACTCAGTCGGAATAGTGCTCGGATTCCTCACATTGAAAGAGAATGAGGCCAAGAATCTGGGAGCGGTCCTAACTGGAGTCGGAGCAGGACTGGCGTCCGATGATCTGCGCTCGCTCATTACCGTTCAAAACTAGCGGAACTCGTCCCTTTCATCCAGCTGATCAAATGTTTTGGATTATAGCCCGGATTCAATGGCTTCCTTCGTGTGGAAACATTGGCATTGAAACTTGCAAGGAGAGCATTCGTCAAAGTCTTCGGCATTGTAGGCTTCCTCCTAGCCCTAATCGGCGGAGCTCTGATAGGCTATTCCGCACTAGCTAACGGCGGACTCTCTCCGTTCTCAATTGCGCTGCGATTGTTCGAGGTATTGCTCGCTCTTGGAGCAATCATAGCTGGAATAATGATTTACACGGGTCCGATGCGGCTAGGAGGAATACTCGCAACACTTGCTGGCATATTGCTGCTAATCATAACAACATTCGCGACGCCCGCTCTCCTCGTCTTCGCAGCAGGAATCATCGGCATAATAGGAGCGGCCATCAAGCCTGCTTGGTGGAAGTTCTGGAAACGCTGATTCACATTCTGAGTCCATAATTTTTCCATTGCCTACTCGTCATGGCCGTGGCCCGTGAGGACGATACTCTCTCGCTGATCACAGACCGAGCACGACAATCAACAAAAAGGCAATAATGACTACCACCACGACTACTGCTATGAGGAATGCGGGATGCGCCATAGCAATTCGCTCAACGAGTTCCTGACCTCTTGTTTAAACGCCTTCCTCCATAATTCTCAAAGTTTCTTTACGAAGTAGTAGAATGTGTAGCCGATTCCTCCGATCGCACTGACGACGATGCCTACCAGCGAGCCTCCGCATGGAGTAAGATATGGTGATGAACCGCTCACACCGATGCACGATGATTCGCCTATGAGGGGCGAGATTGCGATTCCTCCGAGAAAATAGCCGAGTATCAGGAAGGTGCCGATATTTGCGGCGAACCCTATAATCCGCGTTGTCCTAGCATCGTACAACGGGCCGGTGCTGGAAGAGCGAGACGGAAGCTTCTGAAGCCTACGCCTACCACCGGGTGGTTGAGTAATCGTCGAGTGGGCTTGTCCCGGAACAGGCGGGATGCGAATCGTAGACCCCTTGAGACATTCGGTTACGCTCGAATGAGCAGGATTGAGATCACCGTGGCTCTTGTTGATCTGGCAAGTCAATGTTACTAGTGCAACGGTCACGTATTCGTCGACAACCGCGAGTATGGAGGCGAGCTGCTGCTCGTCGATCCCTGTTATGGCTTCGTATTCGGTCCGACCGATCTTGTCGACGGCCGCTTGGACTGCCTCTGCTATTTTCTGCGTAACAAGAGCTTCGAGATCAGGTTTGCTCACTAGCGAAGTCTCTGGGCTATTCTTGTTCTAGCACTCCGTCTCTCTGGAGAGCAGCTAGAGGTACTGGACTCAGTGGATTGTCTAGGCGTGCGAAGATGCGGGCGGTACTCGTCCCTTCTCCCAGTCGGAGTGATCCTCGAAGAGCCAGAAGGGTCTCCGCGATCTTGTCAATAGACTGGTTGAGTGGTTGACTGAGGCTCTTTCTGAGATCCTGAATCATTTTATCGAGGTCTTGTTTATCTCTCGTCCCCTCCTCCTTTTTCGCTTGGAGATTTCTAATGGCCTCTTCTACATCAGGGTCATCAAAGCTGGGAATGTCGATTTGGACAAAGTCATAGAGGAGGAGTGTTTGCAAAGTCTGCGGCGCGGACTCCGTGGGGGTCGCGGCTAGAATGTAGACCGTGTCTCCTTTTCTCGCTCCCACGGTCATTAAAGTCGTGTCTTTCAGTGATGCACTGAGAGCTTTCCGAGCGCTCTCTACTTTCTTGAGCGGCAATCTTCCAAGAATGCGGCGGAAGCCTGAGGCCCTTGACATCAATTCCTCATCGCTGAAACCCGTCGCCTTTAGCTGGTCGACTGCCACTATCTTCCTGTCGACTTCCTGAAGCTCCCTGTCAATCGCATCTATCTTTGACAGTAGCTTCTGATACTCGCCCCGCACCTCGGATGCGTGAGACTCGATGTCAGAATATCTGATCCTCAAATCGGAGAATTCGGGCGTGGCTGGCTCCGGGTCTCGCTGTATTCCTAGCTGCCGAACCGTCTGCCCTATCTCGTCCCTGAGCTTGGCATATTCCCGGATGTATCGAACCACGGCATCGGTTGTCAGCCCTCCAGTGTTAAGGACGAGTTCTTTCGCTTCGGCCCTTCCCAGAGGGCCGAGAGTTGTCATTGTTCTTTGTGAGAGAATCTTAGGCACTATTACTCGAAGAGTGTATGACTTCGTAACACTGCTCATCGCTGTCTCAAGCTAGAAGCACGAGCGTGGTCTAGTGGAATACAACTATTGCGGTCAAGAAGAGTGGAATGAAGACCAGCGAAATGGTGTTGAGGAGTTTGATTAGAATGTGCAAGCTCGGTCCGGCAGTATCCTTCCATGGATCTCCAACCGTGTCGCCTACGACTGTAGCGGCGTGTGTCTCAGTGTTTTTGCCTCCAAAATGTCCCATTTCCACGTATTTCTTCGCATTGTCCATTGCGCCTCCGCCCCACATCATCATTATGGCGAGGGGAACTGCTGAGATGGTTGCTCCTACCACAAGCGCTCCAACCGCTGCCCAGCCTAGGAAGACTCCGACGACTATCGGGGCGACAACTGGTATTGCGCCTGGGACTACCATCAATCGAAGGGCTGTCCTAGTCGAGATGTCTACTGCTCTTGCGTAGTCGGGTTTCGCGGTCCCCTCTCTAAGGCCAGGGATCTCCTTCAGTTGTCTCCTCACCTCTTCCACCATATGATACGATCCGATGCTGACCGCATTGATCGCCGTGCCAGAGAAGAGGAAGGGAAGCATCCCTCCGATGAGGGCTCCAATCACCACGTCCGGGCGGTTGAGAGCTAGTTGAGCTCCTAGACTCGCCAGATTGGTTCCAAGAAGAGTTGCTTGCGAAGATGTGATCGATGTCAGGTTGATAATCTTCGCCTGGTACCTAGCTACCTCCAGGACAAACGCTTGAAAGAGTAGCAGAGATGCTAGAGCGGCCGAACCCATCGCATACCCCTTCGTGAGGGCTTTTGTCGTGTTTCCCAACGCGTCCAGAGGCTCTATTCGCTCTCGGATCACTTCTGGTGCGCCGGACATTTCCGCGATTCCCCCCGCGTTGTCAACGATTGGACCCAGCCCATCCATGGTCAGAACTATTCCCGCAGTCGAAAGCATACCCATAGTCGCCATTGTGGTGCCGTAAACGCCCCCGAGAAACACATTGCCCGCAAGTGCGGGGATCAGACTGGCAAACTGCTCTCCGAGCCCAAAAGAGATTAGGAGCGCGATAGCGACCGTGATGACCGGGAGTCCGGTCGAAATCATCCCGACGGCGGTGCCAGACATCACAGTCAACGCGGGTCCTGACTTGGATCTTTCAGCGATCGTAATCACTGACTTCGCTTCAGTTCCAGTATAGAACTCAGTGTAGAGTACGATTAGCAGCCCTGATACTAAGCCTGAAACCATGCATCCATAAAGCGCAAAAACCGCCAGGGTGCTTCCGCTCGGTGTGAGTCCTGATGGGCCAAAGACATACCACGTAGCGACGAACATCAAGACTCCTGCTATGAGCGATGCGACTAGTAGCCCATCTCTCGTTGGCTTGATGGGATTCTTGAACTTCTTTTCTACTATCGCAACAGCTAAGCCTGCGAAGGTCGCGACTATTCCCAGCGACCTCACGATCAAGGGCATCGTCACGTAGTAGACGTTGATGCCTTGGAATATGATGATCGAAACAATGAGCCCAATAATCATGCCTCCCAAGTTTTCTGCGGTAAGCGACTCAAACAAGTCAGCTCCTCTCCCCGCCTCGTCTCCAACATTGTCACCGACGTTGTCCGCGATTGCCGCCGGATTCCGAGGATCGTCTTCAGGAAAGTTTTCCTCAACCTTCCCGACTAGATCAGCACCTACATCAGCGGATTTCGTGAATATTCCTCCGCCGAGCTGGGCGAACAAAGCCGCTAGCGAGGCTCCAAAGCCGAATCCAGCGAGGACACCCGGGTCCCCGAAAGCAGCATAGAGAAGCGAGAGACCCAGCAAACTCATGCTAATGACGATTAGTCCTAGTGCTCCGCCGCCCATCGTCGCGACCCTGAGAGCCTCGTACGTTGACTTCTCCGCGGCTGCTGTGGACCTAACGTTCGAGTTGGTAGCAGAGTACAAGGCTATGTAAGCTGCGAAGAGAGAGAAGACTACTCCAAGAAGAAAACTGAGCGCAATCTCTCCACCATAGGTGAAGTTGACCGTTGCGCTGAACGCGCCAAGTATTACAAGCGATATGATTATTGCAATTATCGCGATTGTGCGGAACTGTCTCTTCAGGTAAGCGTTTGCGCCTTCCCTGATGGCTTTCCAGATGGCCACCATCTTTTCGTTGCCGGTCGGGTATTTTCTGATGTCGTAGACGATGTACATGGCGACGGCAACGCCGGCGATGGCGAGAGATGTCGTCAGGAGTAATGGGTCGAAAGCCAAGCTCTAGTTCCTGCTAACCTCGAATTACGGAATTTCCGTCAAACGACCGGACCCGCATTATAAATCTATTGAAGAAAAACCCTATTCGATGTATTGAGGGTCTCTGATCATTGCGCACTCATGGACTCTCGAGGAATTATTCTGAGGATCATGTGGGCAACGATTTCAGGAGGCAGCCCCATCCTTGAGGTGAGCCGCCGCAGTCTAGTGCGCCTAGAGGACTTTCAGTCGTGTCTGTCCAGTCTCCCGCGGGCCACCAGAGCCAGTTGATTCGTTGTGGATTGTTAGAGTCGTAGAGATTCGTTAGGGTCTGAATGAAATGGAAAGTGGTCTTTGAATATCCAGCGCTTCCGCTCAGAACAGTATCGGGGGCGCAGGTTGTGCAGAGCGGATCGGCGCCACCCTCTGTGTTGAGGGCCGGCCAGCCATAACGTTGCGTTGCGGCAAGAACAGTCTGATAGAAACCGTCTGCCACACTGACGGCGGTCGAATTGTTCCACTTGGATGAGTAGTAGGAATAGTCCATGTAGCTATGTAGACTTAGAAATATGTTGCCGGACGTGTCGGTGACGTTTGGAAAACCGTCGATGGCGGCGGGGCAGTCGCCAGATCCAGAATGGCAGAAGCTACAACCATAGCTGCAAACGCTCTGCACTACGATGGAATGAGTGTCGCCCTGCTTTCGCGTTTGATTGATCATGGCCTGGTATTCTCTGGACAGATAGGATACGCACCTAAGTGCGTTGGAACATGCCGTGTTGTTGTAGGCGGGATTGCATCCCGATCCTCCGTAGCATGGTTCGTTTTCTGGTTCCCATATTATTCGGGAATAGCTGTTCTTGAACTGGCTCGTGACTCCCGACCAAAAGTTCAGCCAACACGTAGGGCTGGAGAAGGGATCGTCATATCCGTGGTTGTCGAGGATGATCCAAAAGTTGTAGTAGGACGCGATCTTTATCGCGGAAGACACCTGGCTCGCGTCATAGCTGGCGCCAATCGTGCCAGTAGGAGACGTACACGAAGGGTCCCAGCTAACTCTGACAGCATTCAAGCCTCTCGAACTAAGCACTTGGACCAGATACTCAAAATCGGTCGCTTTCTGGCCGGGAAACACTTTGCTCGATGGATTGTTCGGCGTTGTCTTTACGACTTCGTTCAGAGCTACTCCGCCCCACCCGACGATTCCTGGTCTAGCCATCGGTGTCTGCTGGTGGACCAAGAATGGATAGCTGAAAGCAATAGCCGCGACCAAGGCTATGGCAAATATCGCAATTTCTCGGCGGTGCCGCGAGAGGACGCCTTTCTGTGGCAGGGGCTCGTGACCAGTAATACTCATGACAACACTCATCGTTACTTCCAAACCCATAAATTATGTGCAATCCAGATTCCCTCTGGAATCTGTAGCTGATTGGGTTGGGATCCGGGAAATATGATGCTATAGTCGTCGGTGGCGGGCCCGGGGGCCTTTCAGCGGCCGTCTATTTGTCGGCGAAGGGGTTCAAAGTCAAGGTCTTCGAGAAGAAGAAGCTTCTCGGGAAGCCCGTTCGCTGTGGCGAATACTTCCCGGTCAAGGACGAGATGGTCAAACTTCTACCCCGAGCAAAGTGTATCGACATTATCGATGCACCAGAAGAATCGATAGATTCCAAGTGCAAATCAATCAGACTGGTCAGTCCAAGGGGTCATGAGTTTGAGTTCCCCTTCGCGGCGTATATCCTAGACAGACATGTTTTCGAGAGCCACCTCGGCGAGGTGGCGAAGAGCAACGGAGCGGACATCGAGGTGGGAGTACAAGCTCATTATTTCCCGGACGCTGATGGTGGATGGGTTGGTCCGAGCCGCGAAGAGGCTGATCATGGAGAGATCATTATCGCCGCAGACGGGTATCCCAGCGAGACAGCCGAGCGGGCGGGCCTGCCCGAACGCGAATATGGCGGACCATATTCTGTAGCGACGAATATTGAGTATCTGATGACTGATCTCGGCGTAGAACAAGACGTAGCTGAACTGTACATGGACCCACGATACTCCCCAGGAGGATATGGCTGGATCATACCGAAAGGGCACGGGCGAGCGAATGTGGGGATCGGAATTCGTGAGCCCTATGTTCGTCGAGACTGGCAGATCAGGGATCTATTGACAGGCTTCATCGAGAAGAACAAGGTTGCCGCATCGCGATTGAAGGGAGGCCAGAAAACGTCACTGATTGCGGACAGTCTGCCGGTTGATGGACCTCTAAAACGTACATATTCTGATCGAGTGATGGCCGTAGGGGACGCGGCGGGCATGGTCATGCCGACGAACGGGGGAGGAATACAGACTGCCATGATAACAGGACACCTGGCTGGAGAAGCCGCTGTCCGGTTCTTCGAGGACAAGACTTCCTTAGCTAGCTACGAGGACGCCTGGAAAGACCAGATTGGACTGGTAATGGACAATTCGAAAAAGATGCGTCAGGTTTCTGACCGTTTCATGGGTCACGGCTTCGTCTTCGACTTGATGCTAAGACTCATAGGTACAAAGAGAATTTCCGACGTGATAATGTGTCAGATCCCAAGCGGAATGGGACACTTCATGAACGCGCTCGCCTAGCGTCTCAATGCAGCATCGATAATCATGGCAGTGAAGAGCAGGAAGAGATACGGGCTTGTAACTTTGAACATCTTCCATGCGTTCGTATCCGTCGGCCGGTAAAGCACCCAAAGGCTACCGGCTATCACTGCAACACCGCTGACTACGGCCACGATTCCATAGATCGTACCAAGATAGTTCAAGAAATACAGCGCCAATGAGAACGGGACCATGATCAGTGAGAACAGCGTGATCAATCTCAGGGCGGTAGTGGAACCTACCACAACTGGCAGCATTGGAATCCCGGCCCTAGAATAATCAGAGCGGTATGACACTGCTAGGAACCATATGTGGACCGGGATCCAAACGAACACGAGCCCTGCCATCAGAAGCGGAATGGGAGCCTGCGGTAACGAGCCGATGACACCTGGCGTTACAGCTGACCAACCGAACATGACCGGCAGGCCTCCACTGAAACCGCCTAGGAGAATATTGAGAGCGCTACGCCTCTTCAGCAAGAAACTGTAGACACCGACATTGTCAACTATTCCTGCGGCCATCCAGACAAAAGATAGAAGGTTCAGCAAAGCGGACAGGACTAGAGATAGGGCAATCAACCCGAGCGCAAACGTCAACGCCGCCCTAGGTGTTATCCTTCCAGAAGGGAGGGGCCGATGGCGAGTCCGCAACATGATTGCGTCGATATCTCGATCATGATAATTGGTGAGCGAATTGCACCCGGCGCACCCAGCTGTGATCGCTGCGCCAGCCATAAGCCAGCCGAGAGGACTGAAAGCGATCGACAGGATCCTTGTTGCGACGAAAGTTGCCGTAAGGGATGTGAAGACTAGGAGATACCAAATCTTGGGCTTCGTGAACTCATAGTAAGTCTGGATCTTGCTAATGATAGATCGAGTCTCTTCGCGCTGGACTTGCAGATGAGCCGCCTTATGACACCATAATATTGCCGTTCATATTACCGTGAAGGGGACTACATGGAGTCGTGCAGAAGTAGATGTACGTCCCAGCAACGCTGAACGTCACTGTTACCGTAAACCATTGGTTGAACGGGATGCAAGGCGGAGAGGGGGCACATGGAATCGGTCCGCCCGAGTTAACCAGAGGTAGCGTTGGCCCTGAAATTGCGAAACCGTGACCAGTCGAAGACTGCAGCCCGGCGTTTGAACCGGTGGCACTCAGACCGTGAATATAGAAGGTGACCGTGTCGCCTACTCGTGCATCGATTGTTCTATGGTCGCTTGCGCCAGTATAGTTCTGGTACGTGACTCTGGACAAATCGGGACCATAGGTCGCATTGAAGGAGGGGAGCGTGGTCTGGTTCAGAAAGGCAGTATTAGTGACGTTGAATCCTCCAGACTCGAAAATGATCGCTGTCATGAACACAAGCCGGTGAACCGGCGTGTATGAAACCACGTTGTGAGGAATTATGAACTGGTAGTAGTAGATGCCTCCTCCGGCGGCAGCGATAACGATAATTCCCAAAATCCCTACGATCGGAAGATGCTTCTTGGGAACCTGCAATACTCTCTCACTTGACCTGGCTTGACACTCTGTATATGTGCGCTGTGGCCGCGAAAGCGATGAACACCATACCAATCTCTAGGAGCGCATAGTTCTGAAGCGATTGAAGGAAGGCTTTGAAGATGGAGAAGTCAAGGAACGCCTGCAGTATCAGAAGGCCTCCCATTAGAGAATACACCTCGCCTCTCGACAAAAAGTAAGGCTGAACCTTCCGGTACGGAATGGGCTTCTTCGCAACACGGAGCGCATCAAGTTTAGATCGCCTCCATCTAACGAAAGCATAGACAAAACCGTAAGCCAGCGCAGTAGTCAGCAAGAGGCTCGCGCCGAAAAGAGTTGGGTCAATGACGAGTTGGCCCTCGCTCGTCAATGCCTGGAGGGGATTCGCGGCTCTGAAGCCCCAGACAGTGACTATCGCGATCTGGCCAAGTGATGCAACGCCTAGGGCTACCCAGAACGGACGGTCAAGCATCGCGATCTTCCTTCCTCGGTCGAAGAATGGTACGAGGAGAAAGATGAGTACAAAGATAGTCGGGATAATAGCTCCCGCTATGAAAGGAGGAAGACCCTTGGTCCGTATGAACGCATAGAGACTGGTGAAGTACCATTCTGGAAATGTGATCTGGGTCGGGAGGTTCGGGATATACTCGACGCCGACCTCGACTGGGAACAAGCCTCCCATTATGAGAATGATGCCTGTAATTGCAGAAGCGACTGGAATGTCCAGAACGAGGTTCTTGGGAAGGTGGATTGACATGATCGCGAGCATGATAATTGGAATGATGAAGACGTGGAAGGCATAGAATCTTATCGCAAGATCGTTGAAGCTGAACCCGAAAATAATCTGGGCAAGGTTTGCACCAATCACAGGGCTGTAGTACGTTAGGGTCTGGCCAATGTTGATCGCTAACTGGCCTCGAATATTGAATATTAGGTCATAGCCTGTGTAAGCCTCGATAATTGTCACAACCCCGAGAATTACCCCGGTGACCCAGAGTATCTCGTAGCGTAGCTTGTAGCGGCCAGCAAAGTACTGGTAGAACATGTGCATAACCGCTAACAAGACCATAGCGTTCGAAGCAGCATAGTGGATGTTCCGGATCAAAAAGCCCCAGTTGACTTGATTATTGATCGACTGGACGCTCTGGTACGCTTGGTTGCACGATGCCGGGGTCAACGTTACATTTGAACAATCGCCAAAAATCGGTGTAAAGTGAAACAGTAGAAGCGCTCCCGTGATTCCAAGTATGATGAAAACTATGACCGTAAGCATGCCGAGAAACCCCAATGGGCTGATAAATCTCGATGGAAAAACGATCTTTAGAGCTAAAAGTAACGTCCGTTCTAGCCGATCCCAGATCCATCGGAGCAGCGCTATGATGGGGTCAAAGACCCCTTTCTTTTTACTGGGTTGTACGGCCAACTCCAGGGACCCCAGCTAGACTCGTAGCTGTTATGTTTCCTGATGAATCGATGCTCAACTCAACTTTCGGAAGCGGCTGTAGGCCTAGATCGAAAGCCGGTCCCGCTACGGGGACTCCGTCCGCGAGGTTATACTGGCTTCCATGGCATGGACACTGAAGTCTAAACTGACCCGACCCGGGAGCGCCCGCGTATCCTGGGTTAACAAGGCATCGCAAATGGACACATGTGGTGTTGTACGCAACGAATCTTCCACCAGTCGGGGCGGCAATCGGGGTCGATGTGTAGGTTTGCCCGAGGTACTGTTCCGGAGTGGTCGGAGCCTCGTCTGGAAGTCTGACGACGATGCTCTTGTAATACGGACTTTCCGAAATACTGTACGGCCAAGAGAAAAACTCGGCAAAATAATTATTCAGGTCATTGGGATTACCCAACGCGATATAGAGCTCGTTCGGAATCGTGGACTTCTTGGCGTTCTGGTATCTGGTCTCCAGAGCAGCCGCATTGGCAATCACAGTCGGTGGTTCTGCGGGCGGAATCAGTGGGCCCAAAATATCCCCTGATGAATAGAAGGCAGCTGCCGTAAGAAGAGTGGACGCTCCTATTGCGCCTATGAGGAAAGTCCGTCGGGAGATCGAAGAACCCTTTGAGGGTGTGGCGGGCTTCGCTAGTTGTGGCGCAGCCGTCGAGGTCGATGGAGGACTCGTCGTCGCCGATGAGGAAGCCTTCTTCTGATCCTCAGCCATTTTTTAGATCGCTCGCGCGATTATTTTTGCGCTGATTCTTGGGAATCGTATTAAACACTTGTCTATACGCTAAGACAAGTTCAAGCAGTTTGCTGAGTTCGGAAATGATATAACTAACGTAGAATCGACGGGGAATTACTGTCAGCCCACTAGGCATTACCCATGAATCGAGTCATTGCTTCGCTCACTCTTCTGCTCGGGCTAGCGGCCATGATGATAGGAGTTTATGCACAGGAATGGTCTACGATGCAACAGCTCCTCAGACAATTCGTTCCCTTTTTCGGATAGGCGTCAACTGAATGGAGAAGCAAAAAGTCCCAGAACCCGAGATTAAACCAACGCGTAGTCTTCGGGAACGTCTTCATCTTACCAGAGCACGAATCTACTATTGGCCTATTAGGACCATAGTTCAACTCGGCTTCTTCCTGTTGTTCAGCGGGATCGGGATAATGAGCCTGGACCCTGCTTTCAACGGGACCCGCTCTTGGGTAGTGTTGCCTGTACTTGCCAGTGTGAAATCACAGGCACAAGTAACTGGCACAATGGATTCGATAACAATTCTTCTCGAGAACGGACTTTTCCCATGGCTTCCCGTTGGGATAATGCTGGTCGTCGGTGCTATTCTCGGTCGTTTCATGTGCGGGTGGATCTGTCCCGTCGGATTCCTACAGGATGTGATAACGAGTATCAAGGGTCGTGTAGACGCCGTCGACAGAAGAGCGCATGTCTACTGGATTCGGCTAAAATACGTCTTGGTTGTCATCGCATTCCTAATCAGCGGAACACTCGGACTGGCAATCTATTACGGATCAGGCAGCGACTACAAGGCAAGCCTCGGACCATTTGCCGACGGATTATTCGTCGCGATTAGTCCTGATGGGACACTCTTCGGAACTCTGCCAACCATCCTCGCGGGCTCGTGGGGCTATCTATCAGCCCCTCAGACTGCTGGAATTACTGCTGCCGATATTTCAAAGTGGCTCGGACAAATTTCGGCACTCACCTGGCTGAACATTATCATCCTAATCGGGTTCATCTACGCCGCGTGGAGGATTCCACGATTCTGGTGCCGCTACGTCTGTCCAGTCGGTGCAATAATGGCGGTTACACAGAAGAACAGTATGCTCGGAATACACCGCGACCCCGTCAAGTGCTCCGACTGCAAAGAGTGCGAAACTGCGTGTCCAATGCAGATTCCAATCCTCGACCTGGACTGGAAAAAGTTCAACGACTCCGAATGCATACTGTGCATGGCCTGCATCGACGCATGCCCAGCCGGAGCATTATCTCCCAAATTCCCCTAATCCGACCCTTCTCGGGATGCCAATTCAATCAACTCCTTATCGCGATCGCAAATGAGCATCCAATCAAGCGAGCTCTATACCAGGCAGGCTACCGTCCCGACCATTGGTCGAGAAGGCCTAGCCAAGCTAAGAACCTCAACCATCGCTGTTGTAGGTGTCGGAGGTGTGGGCAGCTCGGCAGCCTACTACCTAGCCCGGTCAGGCGTTGGTAGAATCCGGCTAATCGACCAAGACATCATTGAACCATCTAATCTACAGCGAATCCAATCAGCGACAAAGAAAGACCTCTTCCAGCCAAAGGCCGAAGTTCTGTCGCGTAGACTGACAGAGTTCGACTCCTCAATTGAGATCGAAACCATAGTAGATACGATTACTCAATCTAATGCCGACAGAGTGCTGGAAAAAGTCGACCTGATATTTGATGGACTAGACAATTTTCGCACACGGTACATTCTCAACAGATTCGCGATAAGACACAAGACCCCATATCTATTCGCGAGTGCGGTCGCCGAGCAAGCAAATCTCGCGATTCTGAACCCGCCGCTCACTCCATGCCTCGAATGCGTCATGCCCAACGTGGTTGACAGGTTCAACGAAAGCTGCGAGACTCTTGGAGTAAGTCCGGCAATCACGGGACTCACTGGGGCGGTCGGAGCTCAAGTGGCCATTCAGTTCCTCCTTGGCGCGACGTCCCAGTTGAGTAATAGATTGATCACGATAGACTTGGGGGGTCCAGACTTCCTGTTCAGCAAGCTGTCGAAGAGACAAGACTGTCCAGCTTGCCAGAACGTCGGAAATCACTTCGATCAGACACCAGCCTTGGTTACACTACTCTGCGGCGAACACACAGCAAACATTTTGCCGTCTAAAGATATGGACATCAGTCTTCCTGCTATTTCAGCCATGATACCAAGCGATACGATTCTAGCATGCTCTGACTCAGTGCTGGTCTATCGTCATGGACCATACGTGACATCTTTGTTCAGAAACGGAAGACTGTTGATCTCTGGTGTGGATGAGGAAAAAAGAGCAACGGAATTGGCAGAAGAAATATGGAATAGTTTCGGGGAAGCTGAATCTTCTGAACGCTAGGCTATGTTACCTGCAGACCGACGAGCGCGCCAGCGGCGTTCTGGACTAGACGAATCCACGGGTCGGGGTAGATCCCGATTATGAACACTAACGCGGTGGCTATCCACAATACGCTAGTGTATGCTTTCGGCTCAGCGATCCTCGACGAATCTGCCGGGTCGTCGAAGTACATTCTTTTGATGAGCCACCCATAGTAGCTCATGCTGAAGCCACTGTTCAGCAATGCTGCGATTGCAAGGTAGCTTCCCCACGAGTAGGGCGAATAGACTGCCCCGGTGAAAAGCATCACTTTACTAAAGAATCCGTTGAGAGGAGGGACCCCGGCGAGTGCCAAGAAAAATATTGTAATGTTGAACGCAGTCTGAGGCATCCGCTTTGCCAGCCCGTTGAAAGAGTCGAGAGTATTCACAGCAAGTTTCGTAGACACTGCGGCAGCCGCGATGAAAGCTCCCGTTTTTACTATCGAATAGTTGAGTACCTGAAAGAGTCCTCCCGCAAGACCCAAAGGAGTCCCGGGACTCCCAACCGTGATAGGTGCAGCGAGGGCTATCAGAATATAGCCAGCTTGAGCAATGCTCGAATAGGCGAGAAGCCGGGTGAAACTCTTCTGCATTAATGCAGCAACGTTGCCCAAGGTCATGGTGGCTATGGCGACTATGGCGAAGGTGGAATACCAGTCCACATGAAGAGCTGATATCGCGATAATGAAAACACGGAAGGCAGCAGCAAACGCGGCCATTTTTGACCCGGAGGCGAGCAATGCGCTAACGGTTATTGGAGCTCCTTCGAATGCGTCAGGAATCCACATGTGAAATGGAACCACTGCCATTTTGACTCCGAAGCCCGCTACGAACAGTACGATTGCGATGAGTGCGAAGGATCTGGACCCAGAACCAATGGTTGAGAGGGAAGTGGCAATGGCTACTAAGTTAGTCGAGCCCGTTATTCCGAATGTTAGAGATATTGCGTAGACGATGAGGGCCGAGGAGAGAGCGGATAGAACAAAGAACTTCATTGCCGCTTCGTTCGCGTTCGGATCCTTCTTCTTGATCGCAGTCATTGCGTAGGTTGGCACGCTCATCAGCTCCCAGCCTACATAGAGGAGAATCAGATCCATGGATGCCGCGAGTACGATCATCCCCAATGTTGAGAGCAGCAAGAGACTGAAGTATGGAGCGGTGTTTGGGTCCCCTTTCATGTAGTCAAAAGACGCGATAGCTACGAGTAATGAAACGAGGACGAGAACTCCTGTAAAGAAATACGTGAAGAGATCCACCTGAAATCCTCCGAATGAAACAGCGGACCCACTCCGGAAACCTAACCAGACGGTGGAAGCCAAGGCAATGACTAGCCCTGCGAGGCCCGAGTAGCCGGCCACCCCGATAGGGGACTTCCCCTTTCTGATCAAGCCGATCGGAGTGACCATGAGTCCGAATACAGCTAGGCTCAGGAACGGGGTCAGCAGCCAGAGATTGGACATCTAGATTCCTCCCGGGAAGAGAACCGAAAGTAAGTGATCCACCGTGGGCTTGATCGCACTGCCGAGGAGAGGAGAGGGATAGACCCCGAACACTATGAGTGGGATCAGGAATGCGGTCAGGATAAGCAGGGGTCGCCTACCGAGTTCGTTCTTGGGACTACCTGCAGGAGTCATGACCACTCGTCTGAGCATCCACAGGAAATAGCCCACAGTCAGAGCTGGCGCCAGTATCGCCAGACCATACAGATAGTTGGCCCCAAGCGCTGCTTGGATCACTTGATACTCGCTGATGAAATTGGCAAATCCGGGGACCGCCATCGCTGCCATCGATCCAAAAATGAGAAGGACCGATGTCGTGGGCATCTTCCCTCTCAATCCGGCGAGCTCGTTAATGTTCCGCGTACCGGTATGCTCATGGATGTAACCCGACATTAGGAAGAGCATGCCAACCGCTAGTCCATGCGCGAACATCTGAAAAACAGCAGCCGAGACTCCAAGCGATCCTAAGGTGAACGTCCCAAGGAGCACGTAACCCATGTGGTTCACACTAGTCATTGCGATCATACGCTTCAGATCCTGGGCGACGAAGGCTACAGAGGCGCCGTAAATCATCGTGATCAGACCGATCGAAGCATAGGCAGGCCAGAGGTACTTGTCTGCCGCAGGGAACATGAGAAGGTTGAATCTGATTAGTCCATAACCCCCCATCTTGAGCAACAGACCGGCGAGGAGGACGCTTACCGGTGCAGGAGCCTCCACGTGCGCGTCAGGAAGCCACGTGTGAAGAGGAAAAATAGGGAGCTTTACCGCAAAGCCTACGAAGGTCGCGAGAGACGCCGCGAGCTGCAATGGCAGCGCAAGGTTAACGGTTCGAGTAATCAGAACTGTATAGTCGAAGGAGGGCCCTCCAGAGCCTCCGGTCCATGCGTAAACTGCTACAAATCCGAACAGCATAATGGCGCTTCCCGCGTAAGTAAAAATGAGGAACTTCAGAGAAGCATACTTTCTCCGGGGTCCTCCCCAAATCCCGATGAAGAAGAACATGGGGATCAATACAACTTCCCAGAAAACGTAGAATAGGATCAGGTTGAGAGAAGTGAATACTCCGATGATTCCCGTTTCGAAGAGAAGAAACAGCGCATAGTATTCCGGTTCTCGCGAGCTAATGAGATCACGAGATCCAGCCGCCGCGAGCATGCAAAGGAACGCTGCGATTATCAGTAGCGGAAGACTGATCCCGTCAAGCCCAACCACGTAGTCAAGTCCAAAAGTGCCCGCCCAAGCCGCGGTATCAGTGAATTGGAAACCAGGGGTACCGTAACTGAACAACACGACAACTATCAGCAGTGCTAGGAATACGACGATCGTTGTTCCGATGCCGAGAATCTTGGCCATTCCGGTCCTCTTCTTTCCGAGAAGAAATGTGGGAATCGCCATCACCGCAGGTAGGAATATCATGAAAGAAAGGAGCCCGAGCAACTTCTAACGGGCTCCGATGACGAAGATCATGTAGACGAGCAGCAGAATGATACCGATCGCAAACGTGATCACGTATTGCTCGGTTACTCCACTCTGAAACCGGCGTAGAAGGTTGCTCAAGCGAGAGCCGGCGCGGGCAACATCGTTCACACCTCTATCGACGACGCTCGAATCCAGAGATCCGCTAGCACTTGTATAGTCTATCACGTCTCGAGCGACCGTAGGACTCAGCTTGTCCCAGATTCCTTGTTCGACGTATCGATAGAGTCCACGGCTCAGCTTTGTTAGCCCTCCAACGAAAATCCTGTAATAGATCGCGTCGATATACCAGCGATGCCAGAGGAAGCCCAACAATCCTTTCATTTGTGCGGGAGCCTGGTACGGTCTCCGGAAATAGCGAAGATACCCCAGAGCAAATCCGATCGCGGCTAGCACTGTGCTCGCAGCGAACAGAATAGCGTCGGTTATCGAGAACCCGGGAATCGTCCCTAGCGAGAGGGTTGGCGTAAGATAATGGAAAGTACCCATGAGATAGTTGGTCAAGGGCCCGCTGTAGAGTGGATATAGCAGCCCTAGTCCGAGACTGGTAATAGCAAGCGCAAGATATGGAACTAGCATTATGAGTCCCGCTTCGTGAACGTGCTTTCCCTGCTTCTCAAGATCCTCGACGTTGGCACTGGGCTTGCCTGCAAAGGTGATGCCTAGCATTCTCGTAGTGTAGAAGGCGGTGAGCAGAACGGTGACTAATCCAATCGCATAAAGGAGATACTGACTGCCCTGAAATGCGGCGGAAAGGACAGCGTCCTTGGTCCAGAAGCCACTGAAAGGGGGAATCCCCATCAGAGACAATCCAGCGAGCAGCATCGAAACCGAAGTGAGCCGCATCGCCTTGGCTAATCCTCCCATCTGATCCATGAAGCGACTCCCAGTCGAATGAATCACCCAGCCAGCAGCCAGAAACAGAGACGCCTTGAAAATCGCGTGACTCATCAATTGGAGTAGTCCTGCTGAGTATCCTACTAGGAAGTTTGCACTCAGACCCGCTACTCCGAGCGCCATCATCATGTATCCGATCTGGGAAACTGTTGAGTAGGCGAGTACCTTCTTGATCTCGCGAGCCACGGAAGCCTGTGTGGCCGCGAGAAATGCTGTGAACGCTCCGACCCAGGCAACGGTTCCGAAGAACGGTGTGACTTGGTTGAATTGTAGGAGGGCTAGAAAGAAGATTGGACCCATCCGACCGACGAGAAATACTCCCGCTTTGACCATGGTCGCGGCGTGAATCAGGGCGGATACCGAGGTCGGTCCTGCCATCGCGTCTGGTAGCCATTCTTGGAGTGGAAACTGAGCGGATTTTCCAACTGGACCCCCAAAGAAGAGAAGAGCGGTCGGGACTAGTAGCCCGAACCCTGCGAGGGTCGACGCCCAAGAGCCCGTTTTTCCGAGCTGAGATGCAAGCTCGACATAGTTGAAGGTCCTCGGAGCAGAGGTTGCGAAAATCAGAAAGATCGCAATCAACAATGCGATGTCTCCGATTCTTGTCATAATGAAGGCCTTCATGCCGGCATGACTGGGTGGATAGGCTTGCGGGACCCCTAGTGCAGTGTCGCCTGGAGTTCCGACCCAGTGTTCAGGCTCGTCATGGTAGAAGTGACCGATAAGTGCGTAAGAGCAGAGTCCGACTCCTTCCCAGCCGAAGAACATCATCAACAAGTTGTCAGCGAGAACCAGAAGCAGCATATTGCCGATGAAGAGATTCATGAAGAACCAGTATCGAGTGAGACCGAACTCTTTCTTCATGTACTGTAAGCTGTAGACCATGATCAGGAAGCTGATCCAGGCCACGATGTTGACGAGGAACATGCTGAGAGGATCGACGAGCACTCCAGCGTTGAGATTGAGCTGTGGCACCCAAGGAATCTGATAGTCACTACTTGCGACTGTAAAGGCCGTAATCGTTGCTGCTACTGCCGCTCCTAGCGAAAAGGCGACTGCGGCATAATCTCGGATTAGCCCGTGAACCTTTGCGAACAGTGGAGTGAGGATGGCTCCTGCGATCGGAAGTGTCCAGATTAGCCAAGGGAGGATCGTCAATTCTCAAGACCCCACTATCGACTGTCCGAATGCGACTAGTCTGCTGATCACGGGGGTGGGATAGAGTCCGAGCGCGATCGTTACAACGCACAGTACTATTAGTGGAATCGTTATTGACCAAGGTGCCTCTTTGACGTCGGCAGATTCAGCTCGTGCTGGTCCGAAGAAAATCTTCCCTAGGGCCATGAGGGAATATCCTGCAGTGAAAGCTGTTGCGACGACTCCCAAGACTGCGACAATCACCCTGTAGTCTGAGAAAGGGTTCGTTGCGCGAATGAAACCGCCTTCGAATAGCAGAAACTCTGAGAAGAATCCGTTAGTCGTCGGAAACCCCATTAGGGCTAGTGATCCGATGAACGCAGCCGTCGCTGTGATCGGCATTCTGCCTGCGAGTCCGCCCATCTTGCTCATGCTGCGCTCTCCACCAAACTGCAGCATGATCGCTCCAACCACGATGAACAAGATTCCCTTCGCTGTCGCGTTGCTGATGTACTGGAACATCGAGCCCGAGATTCCGAACGACGTGAAGGTCGCGAGACCGAAAAGGATGTAGCCCATCTGGCTCATGCTAGAGTAGGCCAGTAATTTCTTAATGTCGTCTTGGACCAGTGCCATGGCGGCTCCATAGAACATTGTGACGAGCGCCCACCCGGCAAAGATGGGAGAGAGTGTCAGGAAGGCGGAGGGATAAATCGTCATGACGATCCGGACGATGGCGTATCCTCCGATCCCTGTCATCGCAGCGGCCAATAGCGCGCTGATGGGAGTAGGTGCCTCAGAATAGGCGGAAGGCAGCCAAGCATGAAGACCGAACTGAGCAATCTTAACGAACAGACCAAAGCACATAGCTCCAACGACTGCCAACCTGACTGTCGTCGAGATCAGTGAGGGATTCGTCGTAAGGTTGTTCAGGACGGAGTCCATATCCGTGCTCCCTGCTAGGAATCCCGTGACGACGATTCCGACGAGCAGAACAAGCGCTCCAACATGAGTCCAAATGAAATAGGTAAGTGAGATCTTGGTTCGATCTCCATAGCCCCACTCTGCTATGAGAAAGAAGGATGGTACGAGCATTATTTCGAAGAAGAGATAAAACTCAATCAGGTTTGTGGCGAGAACTGTACCGAGCATTCCGAGAGAGTAAAGCATGTAGAGGCTATAGTAGAGCGCGTACCTTCCAGGATTATCTCCGATTCTCTGTCGCATATACGGAACCGAGAATATGGCGATGAGAGTCACGAGCAGCGAAATTGTGACGAGTATGGGTAGACTGAGATTGTCTACTCGTAATCCGAAGGTGCCGATAGGTGACCACGAGTAGGATTCAGTGTAGACTCTTGATAGAGTCGACCTTGCTTCATTTCCGGCAATGAGGATCGCAACTAAAGGGACAAGTGAAAGGATTGACGCGACGTATCCGGTCTTTTCCCTGAGGCTGGATGCGGAAAGATAGGCGACTGCCGCTCCGACTAGGGGTACGACTATTGCGCCTATTAGCAGGAAACTCATTCTCGGCTTAACCTCTCAGGCGGGTTAGTTTCCTGAGGTCGATGTCTACATTGAGCCTGGAGACTAGCATGACGATTGCGAGGCCTACCGCTGCTTCCATGGCTGCGAGCGCGATTGTGAAGAGAACGAGGACTTGTCCGGTGACGAGTGGTGGGCTGCTGAGCCTGGCGAAGGCGATAATATTGAGATTTGCCGCGTTGTAGATCAGTTCTATTGAGAATAGGATTCTGATCGCGTTTCTCTTGGTTGTGAGTCCATAGATTCCGATTCCCAGCAGTATTACTGATACTGCGAAGAAGCTCGTAATTGGTTCCATCACTCAGTCTTCCTGTCTGTCTTGGCCAGCGTGAGCGCTCCGATTACTGCTGCAGCAAGCACGAGAGAGAGGAATTCTAGCTGGACTCCATACTGGTTCACCAGCGCATTGCTTAGTCCGATGAGATCGCAACCAGAGCCACAGTTGTCTGGACCCGGAAAGGCGGAAGCGCTGGAAACGGCTCCCGCTGTGCCAAGTAAGAGTGACACTAGTATGGCTGCGAGGAGCGAGAGTCTCTTGAGTTCCATTGGGGGTTCACCGAGTTGGGGGCCTACGAGCATGACAGTGAATAGGATCAGGACGACTACGGCGCCAATGTACACGGCGATCTGGAATGCTCCGATGTAGGCCGCGTCGAGGTAGAAGAAGAGCCCTGCCATTCCGAGAAACGCAATTCCAAGCGCTGCCGCTCCGTAGACAAGATCTCGTGCCTCAAGTGCGAGGATTGAACTGGCGATCGTTACTGTTGCTAGCGAGAGGAAAACTAGATCAGTCATTTGCTATCAGATCGCTGGGAATCCTACAACGAGAAAATAGGCGATTATGATGTTGATGATCGAAAGCGTGAGCAGGGTCGTCCAACCCTGGCGTAGCAACTGGTCGAGCCGGACTCGCGGAAAGGTGGATCTGAATAACATGATAAGAACTATGACTAGAAGTGTCTTCGCAAAGAACCAGAGGATCGGCGGTATCGGCGAGGGTCCCAGATACCCTCCAAGGTATAGTGTAGTGAAGAGAGCTGAGAACGCATACAACTTTACGAAGGCAGGACCTTGAACCAGCATGAATAGGGGTCCGGGATATTCTGCCTGCCATCCCATCATGATCTCCGATTCTGCTTCTGGGAGATCAAATGGTAATCGCTCCATCTCTGCCGTTGATGTGATGATGAACAGTAGCGCGCCCAATAGCTGAGGAACAATAAGCCAGCCACTCGTTTGTTGATACTGAACTATCCCGGTCAAGCTGAGGGTCCCCGCGACCATGACAACGCCTAGAGTCGAAAGCCACAACGGGATTTCGTACGCAGTCTGCTGAAATAGGGCCCGAAGGCCTCCGATAAACGGAAACTTGCTGTTAGCACTCCATCCGGCGAGGAGGACTAGGGTTGGAGAGAGTGTTACGATCGCGAGAAAAACTGGCAAGCCCACTTGAATATTAGCAATCTGGATTCCAGGTGCAAATGGGATCAGCCCGAGTAGGGCAGCCCCGATTATGAGGGCGGTCACGGGTGCCATGATGAAGAAGAATGTGTCCGCGCCCTCAGGTATTGTCACCTCTTTGAAGAGTAGCTTAATGATGTCAGCAAACATTTGTAGAATTCCCCCGGCAGGACTAGCGTACTGCGGGCCGATTCTCAGTTGGACTCTTGCAGTCAGCTTTCGCTCCAGCCAGCCGAGAAGAGCTCCGAGGATTGCTATGGAAGTGAGACCGGGGAATACCACGATTTCGAGAAAGTAGGTATTTGTTAGCAGATCGATGATCGGATTTCCCAATGCCGAGCTAGCCCTCTACCAGTTCTCCCTTCGGTTAGCAAGGTGAAGAGCATACGCCAGGGGAGGGAGTGCCACGAGCATGAATACGAGGATGGGTAGCGTCCCCGCGGCTCCTAGGGCCCTTAGATTCAGGGCCCAGGCAAATAGGAACATGGCGATCACATCGTAGACGACGAACATCAGAATGTACGGATAGTATTGGATAATGAACCGCGTTCTTCCCGCTCCGGAGGATATTTGACCGGACTCGAAGGGAGCCCGCTTCTCCGGTGTCGGCCTCGGATCTTTTGGGCTAATGACAATTCTGACTACGACCACGAGCGCTATGGTCGCGGCGAAGAGGAAGAGGATGTAACCGGTTTCCTCGGGTATCCCCTGAGCGACCAAGGTTCTGCCAATCTCCGGTTATTTTCGAAAGCGCGGGTCTGACGCGTTATAAACGTTTGAGATAGGAACTATTCAGCGACTACTCTGAACGTCTCCACAAATAATCCGCGTAGTCATCGAGTATCTTTCGCTTCTCCAATCGCTTCACCTTGTCCAGGGCCTCCTTAGCGGCGCCAGCGTACTCCTTGGCTTTCGTCTTTGCAAACTCCAAAGATCCCGCCTTCTTCAGAATCCGCAGAACTTCACGGTTAGTCGCGTTGCCGTTAGATTCCATCAGTCTAGTATGGCCGATTGAACGTGGAGCCTCGTGAAGACAATGAGAAGTGACAATGTTTGGAGCTTTCAGCATGGGCTCATCAGAGCCATCACTGAAATCTAGAATATCGTCCTGCACCTGAAAAGCCATTCCCGATGATCTCCCGAACTTTTGCATTCCGACCAAGTCTCTCCCATCCGCGTCCGCAATCGCCGCGCCGATACCTGCTGCCGTCCCAAATAACGACGCGGTCTTCAGATCAGCAATCGCAACACACTCGCTAACACTTGCATTGAAATCGCCCAAGATATCGAGCAACTCACCCTTACTGATATCAACAAGCGTGGTGCCGATCATGCGCATTATCTCAGGATTCTTGTAGTTCGACAGCAACTGCACTCCCTTCGACGCCAGAAACAGTCCTGAGGTGAGAGCCTTCTCATTCGTAAATGCCATGTGGATGGTAGGAGCACCTCTCCGCACCTGATCCCTATCGATTAGGTCGTCAAAGACTAGTGTGGCTGCGTGAATTATCTCAATAGCCGCAGCTGCCTCAAGAGCCTCCTTCGGGTCTCCCCCCAGAGCCTCTGCTGACAATACTACGAGAAGTGGTCTACACCGTTTCCCGCCGGTCCTGAACATGTACTTGATGATCTGGTTTGCTTCGCGTTTGTCGAAATTCGTCTGCAGCGTTTTGTTGATCGTCTTCTCGATGGGATCGCGCCACTCCTGAAACGATGAGGGAACTTTGCTCATTTTCTATATCGGATCCGCGAGAGTTCGCATTCCTTGTTCTATGACCGCTATTTAATCGGTTGTGGTTATCACAGAAACATATGCCCGAACTGTATGTAGATGCTGGAAACAACCTTTATAGCAAAAAGTCCGGCTCATCGCGCATTCAGTGTAAAAAATGGAACAAGCACCGAAACCAGCAGAAGCACCGAAGCCAAAGAATCGAACTATGGTCCTCGCGGTAATCATAATTGCGATCTTGGTTGTGGTAGGAGTAGGAGTCTACTTCCTAACAAGACCGAACGTTCCTCCTCCACCACCTGGTCCTCAGGTCACGGCTCAAGATGACGGACTCTGCGGTTCCTCCGATATGAACTGCCTTTTCACCCCGGCTAGCATAAATGCGACGGTTAACGGGGCGGCAGTAACCTGGAAGAACACAGGGACTGTGTCACACACCGTAACGACGTGCGACTCTACCAATGGACAGACTTCAACGGAATGCCCCAACGGAACGGACGCGACAGGACTTGACTCCTTCAGCCTAACAGTGGCAGGCGGAGCTAGTGTCACTCACGTATTTCTAAAGGCCGGCACGTACTATTACTACTGTTCAATCCACCCGTTTACAATGCACGGAAAGGTAATCGCCAGCTAAGCAACAACGCTGACTTCCGTCTCTTTTCTTTCCTTCCTATTATTCTTCGACCGCGAGGCTCAACGTGGAGCCTGACTTATTGCGAAGACAACTGTTTCTCCACAGCGCATGCATGAGGAGTTAGCCTTCCCCTCAAGGACAGATATGGCATTACCAGAAGAACCGGAATGCCGATGGCTATGAAGACAGCCTGCAGTGAAGATAAGGTAAATGCTAGAACAACTGCCCCGCCG
>Ga0307471_100000018_pt1 | contig 86641 bp, 136 predicted proteins | sample atmos_gasesAM3C__2_FD_204566 | JGI IMG/M metagenome (GOLD analysis project Ga0307471, IMG submission 204566) | Hardwood forest soil microbial communities from Morgan-Monroe State Forest, Indiana, United States - atmos_gasesAM3C_515 | ecosystem: Environmental > Terrestrial > Soil > Temperate... | reverse complement strand
AGCACCCGTTGGCCCCGTGGGTCCGGCGGGGCCCGTGGTACCTGTCGATCCGGTCGAGCCCGTAGCGCCCGTGGCACCCGTATCGCCGGTCGCGCCGGTGGGTCCGGTCGGCCCGGTCGAGCCCGTCGAACCTGTCGAACCCGTCGATCCGGCGGCGCCGGTCGCTCCGGTAGCACCCGTTGGCCCCGTGGGTCCGGCGGGGCCCGTGGTACCTGTCGATCCGGTCGAGCCCGTAGCGCCCGTGGCACCCGTATCGCCGGTCGCGCCGGTCGGCCCGGTCGGCCCGGTGGGGCCCGTGGAACCTGTCGATCCCGTCGAGCCGGTGGCGCCGGTCGCTCCGGTAGCACCCGTTGGCCCCGTGGGTCCAGTGGGGCCTGCCGAGCCGGCTGAACCTGTCGATCCCGTAGCGCCGGTGATGCCCGTCGATCCTGTCGGGCCCGTCGATCCGGTGACGCCCAGTCCGGCTGGACCCGTCGCGCCGGTCGCGCCCGTGGCGCCGGTGGCGCCAGTTGCTCCTGTCGGGCCGGTCGAGCCCGTGCCCGATCCTGCAGGCCCCGTCGCCCCCGTCGGGCCTGTCGGCCCCGTTGAGCCCGTGCCTGATCCTGCAGGTCCTGTTGCTCCGGTCGGCCCCGTCGATCCAGCCGCTCCAGATCCTGTCGCTCCGGTGGCCCCCGTGGCGCCCGTCGCGCCCGTCGGACCCGTCGTCCCCGTCGCGCCCGATCCGGCTGGGCCCGTCGCGCCGGTCGCGCCGGTCGCGCCCGTCGTGCCGGTGGCACCCGTGGCGCCTGCGCCGGCGGCGTGGAGGGGATGCTTGTGCGATCCGTCGCCCAGGATCGTCGTCTGATCCGCCTGCACCAGCGTGGTCTCGGGGACCGCGGGACCGGCGCCGATCAGTTTGGTCTCCGACATCTCGGGGTCGTTCTCCGGGACGCGATCTTATCATGGACGTGGACACCACCGAGTCGACGAGTCTCTCGGCCGCCGTCGCTCGTCGACGATCGCCACGTCACCGCGACCCGGCGATCGATTGACGGCGATCGGCAACCCGGCCTGGCAGCCCGGTCGCAGAGCTCCGGGCGGCCCGCCGTCGCACCCCGCGCACGCGAGATCCGTGTCCACGCGGATACGATGCGTCGACTATCCGGCGTATGTCCGCTATACTGCGATCGCACCGGCGACGCGCCGGCCTGGCATGCGCCCAGCAGGATAGACTGCCATGATGTCGCCCACCGTCCCCCTCCTCGCCCAGATCCGCGTCCGACCGCCGCGCGCACCTGGCCGCGTCGATCGCGGCGTGGAGACGAACGCCGAGATCGATCGGCAGATCGCCGCCGGCGCGCCCGTCGCGATCGGCGTCTCCGGCGGCAAGGACTCGTGCGCCGCGGCGATCGCCACGGTGGATCACCTCGATCGGGTCGGGCACGCCGGCCCCCGGATCCTCATCCACAGCGATCTCGGCCGGGTCGAGTGGGTGGACTCGCTGCCGACCTGCGAGCGCCTCGCGGCGCGGCTCGGCCTCGCGCTGGTCGTCGTCCGGCGCTCCGCCGGCGACATGATGGATCGCTGGCTCGCCCGGTGGGAGAACAGCAAGCGCCGCTACGCCGAGCTGTCGTGCGTGCGCGTGATCCTGCCGTGGTCTACCCCGGCGATGCGGTTCTGCACGTCCGAGCTCAAGAGCGCCGTGATCGCCGCCGAGCTGGTCCGCCGGTTCCCCGGCCAGGCGATCGTGTCGGCCTCGGGAGTCCGGCGCGACGAGTCGCGCGACCGATCCGACGCCCCGACCTGCCGGGTCAACCCCCGGCTGACCAGGAAGCGGGCGAAGACCTCGGGCGTGGACTGGAACCCGATCGCGGGCTGGCTCGAGGCCGACATCTACGCGTTCCTCGCGGCCCGCGGGTTCGCGCTGCACGAGGGCTACACGCGCTACGGGATGAGCCGGATCAGCTGCGTCAACTGCATCATGGCCAGCCACGACGACCTCGCCGCCTCGCAGTCCTGCGCCGACAACCAGCCGGTGACGCGCGAGATGGTCGAGCTCGAGGTGGCGTCGAGCTTCGCGTTCCAGGGTGGCGACCAGTGGCTCGGCGACGTCCGCCCCGAGATCCTCGGCGAGGACCTCCGCGCCCGCCTGATCGAGGCCAAGCAGCGCGCGCGTCGCCGCGTCGAGATCGAGGCGAGGATCCCCAGGCACCTCCTGTACGAGAAGGGCTGGCCCACCACGATGCCGACGCGTGCGGAGGCCGAGATCCTGGCGGCCGTCCGCCGGGACATCGCGGCGCTGCTCGGCTTCGCAGTGCGCTACACCGACGCCGACGGCGTCCTGGCCCGGTTCGCCGAGCTCCTGGCCGCCAAGGCGAGCAAGCAGGCGACGCAGACGGCCCGGGAGGCGGCCAGGGCGACCCGCGCGCGGACACGGACACGGAGTCAGGGCGCCGCGGGAATAGAACCGCCGCGGCAGGCGTCGGGAGACCACGAGGAGGATCCCTTGCGATGAAGTCCGCGATGAAGTCCGCAAAGCCTGCGAGCCCGCTCCGCGCGGCCACGGAGCCCGTGCCGGAGCCCGCGCCGGACACCAAGTGCCTGATCGACGCCGCGCCTGCCGATCTGGCGTCCGTCCCACCCGTCCTGCCCGTGACGTCGGCGTCGCTCGGCGAGATCCACGTGCGATCTCTGCTGTGCGGGGGCGAGATCAGCGCCGACGACGCGGTGGTCGCCCTCGGCCTGCGCGCGCCGGCACGTGACGACACCACGAGCGCGTGCCGGGAGCGCGTCTCGGCGGTGTGGAACGATCTGGCAGAGCAGCGCCGGATCTGCTCGATCGTCTGGGAGATCGAGTCGACCGTCGGATTAGGCGGCGTCGCACCCCCGAGGCCCTGGGGTCGATGCGTGGTGGTGGAGCACGGGGCAGACGGGGCGGCGACGCGCGAGATCCACGGCTCGAGGTGGTACCAGGATCGCGTGTACGCGGGGAGCGAAGCCACGCGGTGGGCGAAGCGGAACCGGCTCGTGGCGATCATCGATCGACCCTTCTCGTAGATCTCATGTCCATCAAGGGCTACATCGCGATCAAGACGACTGCCGAGGAGTTGCTCGGCGAGCTGACGCGTCGCGAGGGGCGTCCACCCCAGCACGGGAGGCGACGATGACCAGGCCTGACGAGAAACGAGATCTGGAGATCATCCAGAAGATGCGCGCGGGCGCCGATCTGCCGCGCCGCCACCTCCGGGTGTGGCGCGATCTCGAGGCCGCGCGAGGCGGCGCGAGCGACTACGGCGCGGTCTCGGGCGCGGGCGGCAACGTCGTCGAGATCTACGCCTACTGCCTCCTGTCGGACGATCTCGGCGCGAGCCCGCTGTTCCTGGAGATCCCGCTGGCGACCCAGGCCCGGATCGCCGCCGGCGAGCTCACCCGGATCCTGCGACGCTTCTGCACGCTCTACCCCGACTGCGAGATCTGGGTAGAGCAGACGGCGGCGCCCTCCGGCCAGCGCAGGTTCAAGGTGATCGACGTGGGCCGGGAGGACGTCGCCCCGTTCGCCCACCGGATCCGCCTCTCGATCTTCCAGAGGCCGCCCGCCACGCCGGGTCAGACGTGGAGAGCGTCAGGCCGAGCGTCGGGTGCCAGGGCCGGCGAGGCGGTCCCCTGGTGGCGCGCCGCGTGGCGGCGCCTGCACGACGGGTGGGCCCCGTGACGAGTATGACGGGCGTCGCCCTGCTCACCGTCGACGAGCTCCTGGCCGTGTCCTGGTGCGTCGCCAGGGACGTCTCGTGCGGCAGTGACGCGGCCCCGGGCGATCGCCGCCTCGTCGGCCCCATCGCGGAGACCGACGGCCGGCGCGAGGTGGCCTGGTGGTGCGAGACGGCCCGGGCCAGCCCGACGGGCCAGCGGCCGTGTCACGATCTCGCGCGCGCCGTCGATCGCGTCGGCTTGCCGACGATCGCGGCCGCGTACGCCACCGAGCGCAGGATGCTCTTGACCGCGGAGAGGCGACATCATGACACACGGCAGTGACAGCGATGAGACCGGGCCGGACCCGCGCGAGGCGAGGTTCGCGTTCCGCCACGGGGACTTCCTCCTCGCGGACGACGAGGACTGGATCGTCCTGGTCAGCGACCTGCTCCAGATGGGCGATGCCACCAGGAAGGCCCGAAGGGAGGGCCCCGGGATCGAGCTGTACGTGGAGCTGGTCTCCACGACGCACGACGCCTCGGGCCTGCTGCGGAGGTGGGGGCCGTACCCGAGCCCGACCTCCGCCTCCGTCGATCCCCTCGCGCGCGAGATCTGCGCCCTGGCCCAGTCGTCGGCCAGAGAGATCGCCGGGTCGCTGCCCAGGGATCGGATCTTCTTCGAGCTCCGCCTCCGCCTCGGCACCGGCCTCCTGCGATCGTACGCTCTCCAGGCGGGGCGATCGTGACGCGCCGACCCAGGGCCGCGAAGGTCGCCCCCGCCCGGGCGTCGTCGTCCTCGCGGCGGTCTGTCCGGCCAGGCCGGCCAGGCCAGTCGAGCCAGCCAGGCCTCCGTCACAAGTACGACGTGAGACGGACCGACGGCACGTCGGAGCCCGGCGGCAAGCACGCCGACTGCGCGTACTTCGTGCTGGATCTCGAGCACGACGAGCACGCGATCCCGGCGATCGAGGCGTACGCGGCGTCGTGCGAGCGGTCCGAGCCGCAGCTGGCCAAAGACCTCCAGCAGATCGTCCTCGCGAGCGAGTCGTACCCGGCCTGCGGGTGCCGCGAAGTCGGTTGCCCGCACGCGCTGTCCCAGGCGCTGCACCGGGGTCCGTCGGAGACGGCCGGCGAGCTGATGGCCAGATCGTCCGAGGGGTCGCCGGGATCGCCCGACCCGCGGCACTGCGACGACTACATCCACGATCGGCGATCTCCGCTGTGCCTGCGCCTCTGGCTGCTCGTCCACCGCCTGCCCGCGTCCGATCACATGCTGCTGCACGAGGCGCAGATCCGGCCGGCGCTGTACGCCGATCACGCGGGCCGGCGAGTCCGCGTCGTGATGGCCAGCCGGCTCGGCGACGTCGGGATCACGTCCCGGCTGGACGCCGAGCTCGGCTACGAGGCGCGCGTCCGCGTCGCCGAGCTCTCGAACTTCAGCGACGGGCGGGCCGAGTGAAGGACGTCACCGCGGGCGTCGCCGTGCCGGGGCGAGGGTAGATCCATGGCGCGCCACTACCAGTTCGTCTTCGTCCGGGCCGGCAACCTGATCACCGAGACCCTGATCGAGACCCTGATCGGCCAGGGCAACACGCGGCGATCGGCCGAGAGGTCGGCGCGGAGGGCGCCCCGCCGCCTGGGCCACGATCCCAGGGACTTCTACACGCGACAGGTCAGGCACGTCCGGTATCCGGACGACTCGACGGTCCCGGCCCCGATCCCGAACGACTCGGTCGTCCCGATCGACCCGAGTGACCCGGACCACCCAGGAGACCCCGACCGATGATCCGCGCACCCCGCCACCTCCCGTCGGTCGTCGACGCGGACAGCCTCACGTCAGATCACGTCCAGGCCCTGGCGAAAGATCTGCTCGCCGCGGTCGCCACCGCGCTCGGCCGGGAAGACGTGGCCGGATCGTTCCTCGCCCAGCTCGGCGTCCCGGGATCCAGGTACCCCGGCGGGATGGCGGCCGCCCGCGCGCGGCTCGCGCGCGCGTGGCACGGGAAGCCCCGCGACGGCGGACGAGCCGCCGCCGGATCGTCGATCTCGCCGGCCCAGATCGAGTCCTTGGCCCGTGAGTTCCTCGATCTGTGCCGCGTCGCCCTCGACCTGCGGGGCGCAGACCCAGCGGAGCGGATCCGCGTCCGCCGTCTCCTGGCCGAGGCGTGGAACCACTGGAGATCCAGGTCATGACGAAGACGACGATCCCCGATCGGGCGATCTCGGCCCGGCTGGCGAGCGAGGCGCGGTACGCGGCCGGTCAACGGGCAGACGTCAACGAGTATCGTCGGCTCATGTTCGCCCTCGCCGACCAGCTCGAGGCGGCGATGGCGGAAGTCGCGCACTGGCGAGATCATGTCGTCCAGATGTCGTCGGTCGCCAAGCGCGAGGTGGATGCCCGCGAGCTGATCGAGATCGAGCGAGACGCCCTGCTCGCCGAGGCCGAGCGGTTGCGTCGAGTGGTCGATGCGGCCGTGTCCTGGCGGACAACCGCGGCAATTACAGGTGACACCAGTTCGACGGCACCATGGATGGGGCGCTGCTCAATCTCGAGCGAGCCATCGACGCCTACTCGAAAGGCCAAGCCAGGACCACTGCGATGACCGCCACCTCAGCGCGCGCCCTCGTCGAGGCGTCCGGCCTACGCGAGGGGGACGTCGTGGAGTGGGACCTGCGATCCCGATCCGGCAGCACGGATCGCGGCGTCGTCCGCGCGGTCACCGAGACGCGGGTCTACGTCCGTGGCCAGCGGACGCGCACGCGGGGGCGCGGCGCCGGCACGCCCCACGACTGCGAGTTCTGGTGGGACGCGCACGAGCTCGCTGGGCTGCGGAAGATCGCGCCGCGCCAGCTCACGGAGACCCAGGAAGCCACCCAAGGAGGAGAAGATGAGGAAGAAAATCCGTAACATGATGATCGTAATAGCAGTATCTGCCCTGCTGGCGTGCGGGCCGAGCGAGCAGCACCCGGGCGTCGCCATGGTCCTGCCGACCTCGCCCCCGCAGATGACCACCAGGCACGACACCTGCTCTCACAACTCGTGCCGGTTCCCGGACATGGCGTGGGACATGATGTGCACCGCGGTGTGCGGAGAGGAGGCGTACTGCGGGTGCTCGATCAACGACGATCCGCCGTACAGCTGCGAGCCGAGCGGAGGCGTCTGCCGGCAGGGCTACGGCCAGCCGATGGCGCCGGTCCGCCCGGGGCAGGTCGTCGCCACCTGCGGGCCGGATCGCTGACACTGGCGAAGGCCGGTCACGCGATCACATCGACAACCCAGGGGAACACCACGACAGAGCACGACGGAACGACGAGGAGATGACGATGAGACGACAGATCACAGCATGGGTACTTGGAACGCTTGGCGTCCTGGTCGCGATGGCAGCCCTCGCCTTCGCGATCCAGGGCACGGACTTCATCCTGTACAGGACATTCGCGCCTCGACGCGAAGCGGTCCGACGCGAGGTCTTCGAGCAGAGCAAGGCGTACCGCGATGGACTGATGCAGGAGCTCCGCTCGGCGCAGATCGACTACGCGAAGGCGTCGACGCCGCAGCAGAGGCAGGCGATTGGCTCGCTCGTGCTGCACGACGCTGCCGGGTTCGGCGGCGACCTGCCGCCGGATCTGGACGCCTTCGTCCGCGCGGTCCGCGCCGAGCAGATCGGCGGCGTGCCGTGAGGGCGGCGTGGATCCTCGTCGCTGCGTTGCTCTCGATGGGCGCCGATGGCGACGGATGCACCAGCCACCGCTCATCGCGCGACAGCAGCGACGAGGTGCAGCGCGCGCAGCAAGAGCGGATCCTCCGCGAGGGCACGGCGCAGACTGGGATGCCAGCGATCAAGAACTTCCGCGAGCGACGGCTACTGAAGTCGATCCTCGAGATGCGCGACCAGGAGAGCCTGACGACGTTCACGTACACGTACAGCGAGATGACCGGGAAGATCGTGTTCTTCTGCGACTCGATCGGCTACGGCATCCCGTACGCGACGCAGTACACGAACCCCTCGAAGCTCGAGGACGCGTCGCACGGCTCCGAAGGGATCGCGCTGGCGACCCTACCGCAGGCCGATCCCAACGGCCTGTTCTCGCCGGCCGTCGCGGAAGGGACGTGGATCCTCTGCAAGGATCCGGACGGATCCGACGTCAAGCCGGTGTACGTCGAGCCGCGCGTGATCGTCTCGCCGTTCCGCATGGAGCGCGCGGCGGCGGCGGAGAGGCCCGAGTCGCCGCGCGCCCGAGGCCAGGCCGAGCCGGAGAGAGGAGGACCGAGGTGAGCGAACGACTGCCCCGGCCGGCCATCTTCTCGGTAGATGGCCTCGTGATCGATCTGCAGAACGTGTCCACGGTGATCTGCAGCCGGGAGCCAGGGACGCCGGATCCCACCTGCAGGGTGATCCTGGAGTCTGGCGTGTCCTTCACCGTCGACATGCACTACAGCAGGTCACTGATCCAGGCCGTGGAGTGGAGCCGTGCCCCGGGATCCGTCGTCAGGCCGAAGGACGGCCTCCTGGACGAGGGAGAGATCGTCGGCAATGCGTGGGTCGCGAACTAGGGTTCGACTGACGCAGGCCGAGCGTCCCGATCTGCAGACACGCAGAGGCGCGTCTGCCCGGACACTCCAGTCGACGACTTGGCGTGGATGCGCGGACTTACGGGTTGGCATGCGCCACGCAAGACCGGGAGACACCATGACGCGTGAGACCAAGACCGGACACGACGAGGAACCCCAGATGACCACGAACCACCCGGATCCCGACCCGAGCGGCGATCTCCACACGAGCCACGGCGAGATCGTCCGGCGCGTCGACCTCGAGCGCGCCGCGGGGCTCTCCGGTAATCCCCGGCGCGCGGACGCGTCGATCGCCGGCCATGAAGCCCCCTGGTACGACGGCGACCTGTCGATCCGGATCCGGGTGACACCCCGATCGGCCCACGACGTCTACGTCGCCGACTGGGGAGCAGCGCTCGCCGATCCACGGTACCCCGCGCCAGCCGCCGACCGGACGACGGCCCGCGCGCGCACGATCGTGCCGATCACGGCGTACTCCGGCGGGTTCGCCCACCCCGTCGTCCTGATCCGGCGCGAGCTCGGCCTCGACGAGGTCGGGCTCGTGGGCGACGGCGGCGAGATCCACGGGCGCCGAGAAGGATCGCCGTGACGTCCGCCGCCGACGATCGGCCGTGCCGGCGCGGCCACTGTCGCCATTACGACTGCCTGATGCACCACGGCGATCCGCTCCCCGATCACGTCACCGCGTACCAGGATGGCGTCCGCTACCGCGACGCCCAGGCGCTGGCGCGCGTGCGCGCCCAGGCCATCGCGATCGTCGACGGCCGGTGCGGCTACGCGATCGAGCTCGCCCCGGATCCCGCGGCGCACGAGCTCGACTACCAGGAGGAGGCGGACAAGATCTGGGCCGCCCGGGACGGCGAGGCGGTGAGAGCGAAGGCGAGGCTGGAATCAACCGATCGCGACCCGCGTTGTCCAGGGGAGGCGACATGAGCGAGCAGGAGATCGAAGGACCGAGCGCTCCCGCGCATGCGGAGCACAGCGAACAGCCAGTCTCGACGCCCAGGAACGAGCCACTGTCTCCGATCTACGCGCACTGGCTCTGGGGTGCGGGCCGGCTCCAGTTCCAGGCGAGGTTCCGGTTCGGCAAGGGCAAGGGCGGCATCCACAGCCTGACCGTCAACGTCAGCCACGCCGAGATCGCCCTGGCCGCCGCCCGCCTGCGCGCCGCGCCGGACGCCTCGCACTACGAGTACGATCAGGTCGTCCAGCGCGGGCGCGGCCGGCAGATCGTCGGGATCCCGGTCCCCCGCGACGTGCTGCTCGGCATCGCCGACGCCCTCGCCGGCGCGGTGGACGCCGACGACGCTGGCCATCGATTCTGGCACCGGGACAACCCCGACAGCCCCCGGCCATGCTCGACCTGCCGGGAGACGCTGGACGCCGAGGGCGCGAAGGTCGACGCCTTACGCGCGGCCTTCCTGGCCCGCCACGCCCGGGCCCTCCAGATCACGCCAGAGCGACTCGCGGCGATCCTCGCCGAGTATGATCGGCTGCCCACCAAGCGACGGAGGCGGTAGATGATGATGAAGCTCAGCGGGGCACGGCGATGACCGGGACGAAGATCGCGGAACGACTCCGCCCGCCCGGGATCGGCGAGGACCCGGCGCGTGCGACGAACCTCCTGGTGCGCGCGGGAGCGCAGTTCGTCGACGAGGCGCTCGTCGATCACCCGGACGGCCCCGTGCAGATGCGCACCGAGATCTCCCGCACGGACGTCCGCTACGAGGTCACGATCGGCGACCCCTCCGATCGCACGGGGCCGCGCGCCGCCCGCTGCATCTGGCACCGCGTCGTCGTGTTCGGGCACACCGACCGCACGGTGGCGGGCGGTGCCGCCTTCGTCGAGGCCGCGCGTGTCCAGGAGTCGGTCGCGTGGGCCGCGCTCGATCTGCTGGAGGCGCGGCGGTGACCAAGCCTGGCGGTCCTCGCGCGAGGCGCGGCCCGATCCGCTGGCGACGCGCTCGCGACGGATTCGTCACGTCGCACGACGGCCGCTGGCAGATCGCGCCGCTGTACTGGGACTGCACCCGACCCCAGGTGTACGAGCTGTCGCGCGACGGCCAGCGCGTCAGCAGCTACCACGCGACCCAGCGCGACGCCAAGGAAGACGCCGAGCGGATCGGCGACTCGTCGCCCCAGATCCGGAGTCCACGGAGCAAGACAAAGAGTGGAGATCGTCCATGACAACGACAAGAGACCCGTTACTGGGCCATCGCTGGGTCGGCGCCGACACGAACGTCGAGCACTGCATGCTGTGTCGCATCAGCCCGAGTAACCCACTGGCACAGCAAGTCTGCATCAAGACCTGTCAATGTGAGTGCGGCCGCCATGTGGATGAGCATCAGCCCGGAGGCGTGGCCGAGGCATGCGAGTTCAAGAGAGCGAAGGAGACCCCGCCATGACCACGACAGAGCAGATCTTCCTCCTGCCACTCGCCTCGCGAGTCGAGTACGTCGCGCAGATCCTCGAGTCCGTCCCCGACGACTGGTCCGACATGAGCGGCCTGCTCGAAGCCTCGGCATACGCGGAGCCCGTCCCGAACACCGGGTACGCCCTCCACCGCTTCGACTCTGGCGCGCGCGTCGTGGCCGGCGCCCGATCGGGGGGCGGCGAGATCATCCGGCCCGATCTGGTCGCGCTCCTCGTCGAGGGCCGGCCCCCGGCGTTCGTGTCGTTCCTGGACACCGGCTACGGCGCCCGGTGGCAGTTCCTCGCCGCGCGCGCCCTCGCGGCCGGGTTCATCCGCCGGTGGTACCTGGGCTGGCTCACCCTCAACAACGGCCGCGATCGCGACGGCGCCCACGACAAGCCGGCCGAGGTCGAGATCCACCTCTCGCCCTGGCAGCGCCAGGTCAGACTCTTCGAGCCGCCGCGACTGACACTACCGGCTGTGGTCCTCCGCTGGGACGAACGCTACGGCGGCGATCCCGCGCAGCTCGCGCCGATCCGGGCCGTGTGTCAGATCGCGTGCGAGGAGCTCCGCGATCCCGATGAACCCACCGCTGGCGCAGGGGATCCGTGATCCGCGACGCCCGGGGCGCCGCGCTCGCCCGGTGTCCCCACTGCGAGGCGGGCTTCCGCCGCGTCGGCGGCGTCCACATCGGCAGCCAGCGCCTCGGCATGATCCCGGACACGCCGTGCGCGCGCGTGTTCGCGACCGCCGTCGACGTGGACGCCACCCGGCCCTGGCGGGCCTACGTCGACGGCGCACCGCTGCGCGGGGCGAGTGGTGGCGTGCGCTGCTTCGCCTCGCCGGACACGGCCTACGCCGCGGCGTGCAAGGCGGCTCCGCGACGGTGGCATCCCTGAAAGATTGCAAGGGAGCCACGTGTCTTAGGAGATTGCGATGACTGCACTGCGGTGGATGACAAGCTACGATCACGTACAAATCAAGGGCACCGGCCGCGTTGGCGACGTTTGCTGGATGCACGCGTTCGCGTGGAACGTGGGAGAGCCAGGCGAAACGCCGCACTACATCGTGATAGAGCGCGCGAACGGAGCAATTTGTGTGATCCGGAACCCTACGGACGCGGAGCGATCGATAGTAGCGACAGACCCTCTCGCGCTCTGGAACTGTGGCAACTATCCAATAGCCTGACTGCACTGCAGCAGATGAGCAGGAAAGGAACCATGAAAGACGAATGTGACAGAGCGACAGGGGTCCCTCAAGGAGCAATCATGTCTATCTCAATTCTCACCAATTCTCCGTCTCTCATAGCCCTCTCCATCCTCACCGAGGCCAGCGCGCGCGGCGTCCGCAGGGTCGGCGACACTCTGCGCTGCAAGGTACTGGACCGCAAGATCACCGCCAGCGCGGCGCCGCAGTTGATGCAGGCCGTCGAGTCGCTCGTGCGCGCTGGTCACAGCGTGCGCCTCTTCAGCAACAATGTCGTCGTGTGGACAAACCGTGCATCGCGCTGCTTCAGGAAGCACGCAGTGGTGGAGGTGTCGCTGTGACGTGCAACTGCAGAGCGCAGAACAATATAGGAGCGCGCTGGTGTGCTAGCTGTGGAAAGGAATTACCAATTGTGACCAACGCAACCATCAACGCCGCAAACCACGCGGCTGCTCTTAGAGAAACAGAGCCTCCCGAAGAGCCTCTGACCGAGCTCGGCGCGGCGGCCCCGACCACCGCCGAATCCGACGCCGACCTGGCGAAGGCTTGGGATCGCCACGGCAGGCTGGTCGTGCTCGGCGACGTCGTCGCCGCCTATCTCGCCGGGCACGCCGGCGCGTCGGTCGGCGACGTGGTCCGCCACGTCCACGAGCTATGCCCGGCCCGGCCCGGACTCCACAACCAGATCCTGCGCGCGATCGATTCACAGATACGACGGCACGATTGACGAACCGCGCCCAGATCCAGGATCTTGGCATAAACTCGCGTCTCCGCGGAGACGCGCCGGACGCGTCCCCCGGGACCCACATTCCGACCATCGGCAGTGAGTCGAATGACTTACGATCAGGCACGGTCCGTGAATACCAGTCGACCATGAGCACGACGACGGTCATCGAGAAGTTCCCGGCGCACCGGCTGGACGACGCCCACAAGGCCCTCGCCCAGTCTCACGCGCGCCTGATCCGCGCCGCGGCGAAGGCCGGCCAGGCTCCGCCGGCCGCGCCGGTCCTGACGGTCCTGGTCGAGCGGGTGTTCTCGCGCTGCGCCCGGTGCAGGCACACGGTCGAGGGGTTCGCCCGCCCGGCCCACAGCTGCCGCGATCACTGGTCGACCGGCGACGACGTGTCGTGGACCTCCCTCGCCATGGTCGACCTCGCGCTGATCGCCGAGCGCCCGGCGCTCGCCGGCTGGGTGTTCCTCGCGGCGGTCGAGCCGCTCGAGGGTGGCAACCTGATCCGCCAGGTCCCGGGCGCCGACGTCGCCGAGGGCGAGCTCGCGCCGTGGGCGACCGGCGCGATCGCGTGCGATCACTGCCAGGCCCGGCGTCGCCGCGCCGAGACCTTCGTCGTCCGCGCCGACGGCACCGATCCGGCGATCCCGGCGGGCACCTACAAGCAGGTCGGCCGCCAGTGCATCGCCGCGTTCCTCGGCGGCAAGAGCCCGGCCGCCATCGTCGCACAGCTGGGCTGGCCCGACGTCGTCCGCGGTGTCGGCGACGAGGACGGCGAGGGCGGCTGGGGCGGCGGTGGCTCGGTCCAGCTCCACGATCCGACCCTGTTCGTGATCCAGACGGCCGCGGTGATCCGCCTCGACGGCTGGCGCTCGCGCGCTCGGGCGCGCGACGACGGCGACGGTCGGCCCTCGACCGCGAGCCACGTGCTCGGCCTCCTGACCCCGCCCTTCGGCGGCGACCCCCGCGGCGACTGGCAGCGCGAGGTCGCCCGCTGCAAGCCCAACGACGAGGATCGCGAGCGCGGCGCCGCGGCGCTCGCGTGGGCGCGCGGCCTCGCCGGCCACACCGACTACGAGCGGAACCTGTCGCTCGTCGCCCGCCAGACGGGTCTCCGGCACGAGCACGCCGGAATCCTGGCGAGCGCGGTCAGCGCCTATGTGCGCGTGCTCGAGCGCGAGGTAGAGCGCACACGCCAGGCAGACACCGCCAGGGCCTGCCTGAGCGCGCACGTCGGCGAGGTCGGCCAGCGCCTGACCCTCGCGGTGACCGTCCAGCGCGTCGCGTCGTTCGACACCGACTACGGCGCGCTCCACGTGATCAGCCTGCGCGACGCGGCGAATAACCTGCTGGTCTGGAAGACCGGATCGCAGAACCCCAAGCCCGGCGAGAAGATCTGGATCCGCGGCTCGGTCAAGTCGCACGGCGAGTACCGCGGCGAGGCGCAGACCGTCCTGACCCGGTGCGAGATCCGGGACGAGGAGCCGCCCGCGAAGCCGGCCAGGAAGCCCCGCGCGAAGAAGACCGCCAAGCCTGCCAAGCCCGCCGCGCCGGCGTGGGCGATCGGCGACCGCGTCGCGTTCGACGAGTCGTCGCGCGCGGACGGCCACCGAGAGCAGATCGGCTCGGTCGAGCGCGTCGAGCCGGGCGAGCGGGCGCCGATCGTCTACGTCCGGCTGGACAGCGGCCAGCTCGCGGGCGTCAGCCCCAGCTTCTTGAGACCGACCGGCTCGATCGCGGCAACGATCGGCGAGGGCGCCTAGCCGCGCGAGGGGTCGCGATCTCGGGGCTACTGCCCGGTGTCGCCGCTCGGCGCCGTGCAGCTGCCCCAGACGCAGCTCCACTCGGTCACGGTCGGGCACCCGGTCGCCTCGGAGTGGCACCCGTTGTTGCCGTCGGTCAACGCCGGCACCGCGCCGACGACCCGATCGAGCGGGATCGCCGACAGCGATCGGATCGTCTCTCTGTCGAGGCCGAGCCTGGATCTGGTGCGCTTCATCCGATCGATCTACCACGTCCCGGCCGCGTCACCCGGGGAGATCCATGGTGCCCACAGGCGATCACAGTGGACCACAGGTGACCTCCTCCCTTCGCCGACGGTCGATAGGCTATGCGTCGAATCGTCGATCGACGTACGAAAGCATGACGTCGTACATGGCGCCGCCCGCGATCGATCGCTATCATCCGTGGCCTGCCCCTGGTGATCCCCGGCGACCTCCAGCGGCCACCAGACGAGACCCGACGATCCAGGAACGAGCCACCGATCGATGATCGCCCGACCAGGAGACCGCACGTGACCCAGGCACCGCCCCCCGACAAGTCCACCCCCGAGAAGCCAGTCCCACCCTCCACTCCCGACGTCGCCGGCACCGGCACCAGCGACGGCGTCGGCGTCGGCGTCGCGATCGGCGACGATCCGGAAAGCCGCGCGGCGTCCCGGATCGGCCGCACGATCCACGCCCACCTCGAGGTGCTCCACATGACCGATCCCGACGCCGCGATCGCGACGATCAAGGCGATCGTCCCGGTCCTGGCTGACCTCCTCGAGATCGGCGAGGACCTCGAGACCCTGGGCGCCCGCGATCTGGCCCGCGACGTGCGCCTCGCCGTCGATCGCCGGCGCCGCGAGGTGTCGCGATGAAGGAGATCGGATCGCGGGACACCCGGGGCGCCCAGGCCGCCCAGGCCGCCCTTGTGTGCGCCCGGGTGCTCGACCTGTCCTCGTCGCCCGAGTCCGGCCGCCGGATGTCGCCGGACCTGATCGAGGCGGTGCGCGGGCTCGACATCTGGGTCTGGGGCGATCTCGATCAGGAGGTCCTCGAGGCGTGGCGCCGCGTGCCCTTCGAGCCGCTCACCGCGCGGCTCGCGCTCGAGGACCTGCTCGTCTACGCGACGCTCGCCCGGGACTGGGACGCGGTCGCGACCCTGGCCGTCGCGCTCGCCGCGACCCGGGCCGGGATCCCGCACGAGGCGTGGCTGCGCGTGGCGCGGCCGGCCCTGCTCGCCGACGACGCCGCAGTCCTGTCACCCGAGTCGCCCCGCTGGTCCCCCGCGGACTTCCTGCCGTCGGCCTCACCGCACGAGGCCCGCGCCCTGGCCGCGTGCGCCAACGCGTGGGACGCCCGGGCCCGGCGGCTCCGCGAGGCGATCCACGAGACTCAGCGCGGATCGCCGGCCTGACGCGGGCACCGCGTCGCTCGGGACACACCGGCGCCCCATCGCGAGCGATGCCGAATACTTACCTGATGGCATCAGGATGGCATAAAGACGGATCGACCATGGCGAACACGCGATCGACGAAGGCGACTCGACCTGTACCCCGCACCCGCACCCGGCAGACGCGCCGGTCCCGGCGATCGACGAGGGCCGCCGCGCCTCGCGCGACCGCCGACATCGTCTCGCAGGTCCAGGCGGCCCGGCGTCAGCCCTGGGCCGCCGCGCTCGCCGGGCTGGTCGGCGGCCTGCCACCGTTCCTGGGCCAGGCGATCGCCCACGCCGAGGTCGGCGCGGGCGGCGTCGCCTGGTGGCGCGATCCGCACGCCCTGGTGGTCGCCGGCTGCATGCTGTTCTCGATGTCGACCGTCTACCTGTTCGGCCGGGCGACCTTCGGCGACGCCAAGAAGGCGATCGGGTTCGTCGCGGCGATGGAGCTCGCGATGATCGCGTCCGGGCTCTGGTACGTCCGCCTCGTCACGCTCGCCACCGTCGTGGCGGTGAACGTGATCATGACCGGATCTGGCATCGCGCTGGCCTACGAGGCCGCCCAGCGCCGGCGCGACGCCGACGGTCGGCGATCGCGGACGCGGGCCGAGGCGAGCTCCGCCGGGCGCCCCGTCCCGCCCGCCGATCATCCCGCTGCCCGCCCCGTCCCGCACCCCGCAGCGTGGTCCGCGTCGTGGTCGACGCCGCCGGCCGGCCCGTCGGTCGCGCTGGTCTCCCGCGCCTGCGTGCCCGATCGGTCGCCCCGCCGATCTGTGATCGACGCGATCGCCCGCGAGAGCGCGAGGCCGTCGTGAGCGTCGCCACCGGAATCGCCATCGTCGCCGCCGCCCTGGGAGTGGCGATGTACTTGCGGAACCTGCTCGTCGCCCGCCAGCAGGGCCTCCGACATGAGCACGTCGGGATCCTCGCGAGCGCGGTTAACGCCTACGCGAGCGCACTCGAGCACGAAGTCCGCGAGAGCACGAGGCCGTCGTGAGCGCGGCCTGGGCCTGGACTGTGGCTATCCTGGGAGCGGTGTACCTGATCCTGGCGATCGCCGTCGGCGTCCTCCACGACGACACGCGCCGACGCGAGCAGCGGCACCCGCACCTCCTGATGTCGGCGATCTGCGGATCGGCATGGCCACTGACCGCGGTCGGCCTGGCGATCCTCGCCGTCGCGATCGTCATCGACGACACGGCGGACGCGATCCGGCGCCGCCGATCCCGCCGCGCGCGGCCACGGCGCTCGACCGGAGGCGATCGATGAGGCTCGCCCCCGACGTCCTCGCGGCGCTGTCCACGATCGACTACCCGGCCCGAGATCGGGCCGTGCTGACCGAGAAGCTGTCGCGCGCGACCTACGTGCGTGTCGACCAGGCGCTGCAAGCCCTGGGCGGGACGTGGAGCCGCGGCGCCAGGGCGCACGTGTTCCCCGGACTCCCCGGCGACGCGCGGGATCGCATCGACGCCGCGATCACGGCGGGCGAGGTCACCACGGGGCAGGATCTCGGACACTTCCCGACGCCAGCACCCCTCGCGCGCCAGCTGGTGGCCACCGCGGGAGTCCGCGCCGGCCACCGGGTCCTCGAGCCGTCGGCAGGCACCGGCGACCTCGCCGCCGAGATCGTCGCCACCGGCGCGCGCGTGATCGCGATCGAGCGCGATCCCGCGCGCCGGCAGACGCTCCGCGAGCGCTGCCCGGCGGCACAGATCCTCGACCACGACGACTTCCTGGCCTACCGGCCCGGGCGCGGCGATCGGAAGTTCGACCGCGTCGTGATGAACCCGCCGTTCCGGTGCGTCGGCGAGGGCGATCACCTGGATCACGCCCGCCGGGCCTACGATCTGCTCGCGGCCACCGGGGTCCTGGTCTGCGTCCTGCCGGCCTCCGTGACGTTCCGGGGCGATCGTCGATACCGCGAGTTCCGCGCCTGGGCCCAGGACGTCGGTGAGATCGCCGAGCTGCCGGACGGATCGTTCCGCGCGTCGGGGACCTGCGTCCGGACGGTCACCCTCACCGCAGACCGAAGAGGAGCCGTGAGATGAGGTATCGGACGCGTAGGCTCGTCGTGGAAGCGATCCAGTGGACCGGGGGCAACCTGGAGGAGGTCCGCGCGATCTGCCCCGGCGCCTACACGGTGGACTCCGGGTGGACGCTGGCCATCCCGCTCCCCGACGAGCGCCGGATCGCCGGTCTGATCGATCACCTGACGGCCCACGTTGGCTGGTACGTCGTCCGCCGCGGAGGCGAGTCGTGCGCGCCGGTCATGCCCTCGATCTTCGAGGCGCACTACGAGGCCGTGACGGACGAGAGCGCCGCGAAGCGGTCGCCGGCCGAGGCCTCCTCGGCCCCACGAGGCGATCGCGCGTGCGCCGACGAACCGTCGGCGAGCGCAGGCGACCTCAGGAACGAACTCACATGTCGAAACTGTCGTCACGCGCTCCCACCGGAACACCCTGGCGACCTCGAGCCGGGTTGGGCCTACTGCGAGCTCACGAGAGACGAGTACAGGTGGGCGAACGGAGACTTCACGGCCCTGGCCATCGCGACAGCCTCGGACCAGACCGGAGCGAAACTCCTGGTCTCCTTCAACTTCGGCTGCGTGCAGTTCCAGGCGAGACCGAGGGCGCAGATCTCGCGAGGCGCGGCACCGTCGACGGGCGCAGGCGACCCTGCCGCCGAGAGCCTCGCCGTCGAGGAGCCGCCGACGGAATAACCGGCCGGCGCCGCGCGCTCTACCCGCGAGATACGAAGATCGAGGAGACCGACCACCATGATGCCCAGGACACGCAAGAGATCCCAGAGGAAGCAAGTCGAGCGACCGCTCACCGAGCGCGAGATCGCCACGCTCTGGCTGGTCGCCGACGGCCTGTCCAACCAGGCGATCGCCAACCAGCTGGGCATCAGCGTGCACACCGCCAAGTTCCACGTCGAGAACGCCCTCGGCAAGATGGGGACCTCGTCGCGGACCAAGGCGGCCGTGGACTTCGTGCTGTGGCAGGGCGAGGTCGCGCGGGCCCGGATCGAGCCCGCGTCGCCCAGGGACACGCAATGAGCAAAAGATCAGAACCAGCGAGGCCAGAGGAAAAGACGTTTTCGCTGTCGTTCCGCTATGTATCGACGAAACATGCCGACGCGGCGGCCTACAAAGGACACGTGGTCATCACCATGCCAAGCGATCGTGAGTGGATGACACCTCGTGATGCGAGACGTTTCGCAGAGAGCATCCTGAGCGCCGCGGCGCAGCAGGAGTCGATCGATGCGTGGGATGCCAAGTATCTCCCGCAGGGCTATGAAGGCCGCCGGGCTAGGCGTCGTCGTGAGCGCTAACCGGATAAGCATGACGCGATCCACGCCGAGGCCGAAGCGCTCCTCCGAACCTGGTGGTCGCCGTGATCTCGGCGCGACGCACCGCGCGACAGGCGAGTACGATGGGACGAGAGAAGGGCCAAGGAGAGAGAACCTATGACGAATCCGCACGAGAACAGCCACTACACGATCCTGGTCGGCGGACGCGCCGTGCACGTCGATCGATCGTCCACCGGATCGCTCGCGATGAGCTGCGGAGCGGCCAAGGCCATGGCCGATGCCGGGGAGATCGGCGTCAAGCACCAGGTGATGCGCGGCGACGAGTGCGTGGCCGCCTACCAGAAGGACAAGCGGGGCAAGGTCGTGTCGTGGGTGCGGTGATCTGTCGATGGGACGGACGGCAGTGACGTTTCAGGCCCTGCTCGCCCTGCTCCGCCAGCTCGAGATCGATCCCCCCGATCGCGAGGCCCTCGATCGCCGCGTGATCGTCAGGATCTGCGCCGGCGAGCTGTACGTCGGCGTCCTGACCTCCCTCGAGATCAGCTGCGGCTGCACCGAGACCTTCGCGCTCGTGCTCGACGCCGATCAGGAGCCCGAGGATCCAGAGGCGACCGAGACGTTCCGGACCCTGCTCGCTCGACTCGGCCAGTTCGAGATCGATCGCCCCGATCACGAGTCGCTCGATCGCCGCGTGGTGGTCAGGATCCAGACCAGCGAGGACCAGGGCGACGATCTGTACGTCGGCGGCCTGACCTCCTGCCATGTCGGGATCGCCGGCGACGACCCGGCAGCCCCCGCGCTCGTGCTCGACGCCGATCAGGAACCCGACGGTGACCTGGACACCGCAGGAGAGACGTCGTGACGACGACCGAGACGACGATCGGAGAGCTGCTGGGCAAGACGATGCGACAGGTCACGCGAGGCCGGGACGAAGACGGAGGCGATTGCGTCGACTTCGAGGCCGTGACCGGCGAGCGCTGGCGGATGCACCACGAGCAGGACTGCTGCGAGCTGTGTGACATCGAGGACGTCGCCGGAGACCTCGACGATCTCGTCGGCGTGCCGATCGTGATGGCCGAGGAGAGCACCAGCTCGGACGACCCGCGCGATCCCCTGGACGGGTCGTTCACGTGGACGTTCTACAGGCTCGCGACGGCGCGAGGCTACGTGACGATCCGCTGGTACGGGTCGAGCAACGGCTGCTATGGCGAGACGGCCTCCTTCGATCGGATCTCGCCCTGACCAGGGCCGACAGACCCCCGAGACCACCGCGACCAACCCTAGACGCCTCGCGAGATGCCATGACCCACCGACCCAGCCCCCACTGCACCTCCTCGTTCGACCTCCTCACGGCGGTCGATCCGACGGGCCTGCGATCGATCGTCGTCCCGCCGGCGACCACACGATCGCCGTGGCACGAGCGCCACCCCATCCGCTATGTGGCCGATCGCGATCTGGGCGACGAGGACGCCGCCGACGCCGAGCGGGCGCCCGTGACCTACATCCCGCTCGGGAGCCGGCGATGAGCCGGCCAGTGAACCGGCCAGTGACGCGGGCGCCGAGACGAGCTCGATCGCGCCGGCGATCCCCGATCGCGCCCGTCGTGTCTACCGCGCCGATCACGCCCAAGCGCCGGCGGTTCCTGGTCGGCCTGCTCGTCGAGATTGAGATCGACGAGCAACTCCTGGCCGGCGTACTCACCGACGAGTGGCGCGACAGGTTCTACCAGCTGTGGACGGCGGAGGACGTCGCCGGCCACCTCGCCTACAACCTCGCGCAAGATCGCCGCCTGTCGTCCCTGGACGGCTTCGCCGATCAGGACGAGGATCGGGCGCGCGTCCTCCACATCGAGGTCGACGAGGACGACGGGATCCTCGAGATCCCGCCCGAGGAGCCCGCGCCTCCGAGGCCACCGCCGTCGTCGCCGCGACGCGCGCCGGCCCGGCCGGCCAGGCCCGTCGAGGGCGCCGGGACGACGCCTCGGGGCCGATCCCGTGCGCCGCGGCCGCGGCGGCGGTCTCCTCCCGGAGGCGCGCCGTGAACCACCTGAGCCCGACCCTGTACTGCCTCGGGATCTGGTTCCTGGGCGGCACCCACGCGGACTGGATCAGTGTCGTGACGAGGGACGGGTCCGGCCCCCTGACCCTCCGGTATCGCTTCCGGTCTCGCCCGGCGCCGAGCGGCGCCGCGCCGGAGGCGGATCCGACCTACATCGAGGCGTTACCGGATAAGACCGACCGGGAGGTCATCTCGATCGTCGACCACATGATGGAAGACATGATGCGCGACGGGATCCGCCTGTCGTGGCGCAAGATCGTCAACGGCGGACGCGACGAGGTCGCCCGGCTCATCCAGGCCGAGGCCCGCTCGTTCCTCTCGATCGAGGAGATCGCCGCGCTCGCCAGACGTCCGGCCCCATCGCCCCGCAGCGAGCTCGACGATCGACTGTCCCGGCTGGAGCGCCGCGTCGCGCTGCTCGAGCTCGACCTCCTCCGCCGGACCGTGCTCGAGAGCGCGGACCGCCGGCGCGTCCTGAAGCTGCTCGAGAAGTTCTCCGGTGGCCCGCCGGGCAATGGCGCCGACGCCGACACCAATGCCTGGTCGACGGGCTGGATCCGGACTGCCACGGAGCTCGACGATCGCGATCTCGCCCTCTCCCTCCAGGCGCTCCGATCTGCCTCGTTCGTCGAGTTGGTGCGCGTCGGCGGCGTAGAGCACTGGCGGATCACCGACGACGGCCGGCGTGCGCTGGTCACGTCGACACCCCCGAGATGCGAGGACTGACCATGGGTACCCACCTCATCGACGGAGAGTTCCAGTCCGACAAGTACCCGACGACGCCGCGCGGCAAGGTCCCGCTCAGCACGAGGGATCCGACCGCGCAGGATCTGCTGTGGACGTACGCCCAGCGCAGGCGAGATGTCGACGCAGAGTTCTCCGACGATCTGGAGAGCGCCCTGGTCGTGGCGGGCTACCAACCCGAATCGCACGCCGCTGGCGGCGTGATCACGATCGTGACCGAATACGAGACGCACCGGATCCCGCGGAGCGAGGTTCGGCACGTCAGCGTCCGACCCAACTCGAAATCGACGGATCCAGACTGGATCCTCACGTACCAGCTCGCGAGCGGACCACCACGCAGCATCTGGTTCTCTGAACCCACCATGGCCAAGGCGATGATGGGACTGCTCGCACACGGGACGGACGGCGCGCGGATCGAGATACGGCGTGTTCCGCGCGGCGGCTGAGCTCTGAGCCCAAGGGATCTTCGAGGAATCAACCGCACGAAGAAGGCGTTCTGACCGACATGCCCATCTACTGCTACTACTCCCTCTCCCTCGCCGACGCGATCCACGCCGGCACCGATCGGGCCGGGAGCGATTACTACCCCCTGTCCCTCGAGGACGTCCGGCGCATCCGCGACCAGAGTCTCGACGAGGTCGCGTCGCCGTACCTCTCCACCGTGCCGGTGTCCTACGCGGACGGGGTCGTCCGGCGCCCGACGCTGGCGATCGAGAGTGCAGAGCTCCCTGCGGCGATGTTCTCAGCGCTGGCCGCTCGCCGCGACCAGCTCGCGCGCGTGCGCGACGTTGCCGCGCTGGCGGATCGGCCGTCGTGGGACAACCTCCAGACCCTGGCGTGGTGGGCCAACGACGAAATCAAGCTCCGCCTCGCCCACCCGCCCGAAGACGTGGCGGTGCCAGGCGACGATCGCGACGGTGCCCTGGAGCCGGACGCGACGGAGGCGCTCGTCTTGGTTCGATGGGCGAACAAGATCGCACGCGCCTTGTGGGCGGAGGACGGACGGGTAGCCTCGGACGACCTGGCTCGATGGGCAAAAGAGATCGCGCCCGCCTTGTGGGCGGAGGACGGACGAGCAGCCTCGGACGTCCACGCCATCATCAGCGCCCTTGATCACCTCCTGGACGGCGGACTCCCCGCGCCCGCCAGGCGGCGCCTACGGCCAGGCCGCTCGAGCGACGACTGGTTACCCGAGGACATCCGCGACAAGCTGAAGGCGTTCCGGGCTAAGCGAAGCGAAGACATCGTTGCTCAGCGCGCTCAGGAAGATCGCGAGGCCGCGCCCGGCGCGCCCGTCGACGCGGCGAGTGCATCCAGCGACGCCGAGATCCGCATCCGACTCGACGCCAATGGCAAGTTCGTCGACCCTCACGCGTGCCGGCAATCTCTACTCGACCTGCTCGACGGGCTCACGCGACTACCGTCAGAGAACGCGAGTCCGGTCGACCGGATCGAGCTCGAGGATCGACTCGGCTGCGTGTGGCGCGCGTGGCATGTGGGACCGCACGCACTGCACGTGAGGCCCCGGCCAGACATGCGCACGACCTTCGCCGATCAGATCGGGAACGAAATCCAGCAGAGTCTGGCCAACCTGTCTAAACTACACGGGGAGCGGCGAGGAGACAGGCTGCGCCTCCGGGCGATGTACGGCAAGACGCTGATCCGATCCGCCGATCTCCTGATCCAGATCGATCACCGATCGCCAGATCGGCCGGACGAGGTGAGGCTCACCCAGGACGGCCCACTGATCCGCCTCGAGTTCGCCACTCGCGACGTCGTTCTCCAGTCCGAGCTGTACCTGGCGATGGGCAGGGGAGTCCGGGTCACCGGCGCGCGGAGCACGTGCGGATCCGGGTGCTGCCTGGCGGCGTGGGCCTGCCCGTGCGACGCCGCCGCCGTCGTCGCCTGGTTCTACGCCCGAGGGGACAAGACCAAGGTCAAGACATCGGCCATGGACGGTCAGGACGGCCAGGACGGTCCACGCGAGCAGGGCGAGTAGCCCCAGAACATGCCCAGGCCCTCCAAGCACTCCCAGTCGATCGCGAACCTCGCCAACCTCGTCGAGGATCGCATGGGACGCGCGTGGCCCGAGATCGCAGGCGCCGCGCCGACGGGCGTGTGGTTCACCGGATCGCGCGTCTGGCGCCTCCTGTACCCCGATCTGGCCGAGGTCGATCACGCCGCCTGCGCCAGCGACTGGGACATCTTCACGATCGGCGAGGAGCCGGCCCTGTGGATCGTCGATCGCCTGCGGCTTCGCCACGTCCCGTCCTGTCGGACGTCCGACAAGTGGGGCGGCGAGCTCGGCCCCGCGGCGTGGATCGCCGACGGCACGCGCGTCCCGGCGTGGAGGCCGGGCGAGGCGGGCAGGACGTCCGGATCTGGCTACGGCGACGGGTACAGCTACCGGACCGATCGCGGGATCGTCGATCTGTGGATCTCGTCGCTCGACAGCGCGCTCGCCGAGATCCGGGCGTACCCGACGGCGTCACACGCCCACTGCCGCGCGGCGTGGAGCTTCGCCGACGGGCTGATCGTCCTGCCGAACGAGTCCGCGCGCCGCCCGATCGCCGCCACCCTCCCGGCGACCCGAGGCGGGATCCAAGGCGTCGCCGTCGTCGGGACCGCCGAGGACCGCCAGGACGTCGTCGAAGAGGTGCCGCACCGGATCGACACCCAGGGCTGCCTGTTCTGACCGACCCCAGCGAACGGCGCGAGAGGAGAGCACATGGGCATCAAGTACAGGGGTATCAAGTACAGCGACATGACCGACGAGCAGGCCGCCCAGTGGGCTCGCCAGCTCGCGCGCGCGGTCCATCGCGATCCCGATCGCTATCTGACCCAGGAAGTCACGCCGTTCGCCTCGGCTGCCGATCTGATGGGCGGACCTCCGCCGCCGCGCTGGCGCCTCTGGGCTCGCGCGCGCTGGCGAGGTCGACTCTTCCGACGGGCCTATCAGGAGTTACTGCAGCAACGCACGTTCGCGCAGCTCGTCGAGGAGCTCTCGCGGGCTCGCCGCCTCGAGACTCCCGATCGAGATCTGCCCGAGAATAGCCCGCTCTACGAGGACGTTGACCGGGCATGACCAAGCCCTCGCCTCTCGCGGCCGCCGAGACCGACCGCGTCGAGCCTGACTCGCGCGTCGATCTCGCCCGGGCGGCGCCGACGCCGGCGTCCGACGCGTCGCGCCAGGAGGCGCCCGACGATCGGCCGGCGCTCGGATCCTGGTGGTGGGTCACCGATCCGGACGATCGCCGAGACGCGTCAGACTACGATCGGCCGGGCCGGCGATGGCTGGCCTCGGTCGTCGAAGTCGGATCCAACTACGCCAAGCTCGAGGGCGTGCGGCTCCGCGAGCGCGTCGGCCTCGACGACTTCCACGCCCGGTGCGAGGCGGAGCCCAGGCCGCGCACCTTCATCGACGCACAGATCGGCGCGCACCGAGATCGGGTGCGCGCGCTCATGGGCCAGATCCGCGACCTCTGTCACCGGCTCGGCGTGCCGATGCGCCCCTCCCTCGCGGAGGCCGTCGAGGACGAGTCCCCGTCGACGGCGCTCGCCGTCGCCCACAGCGTGGCCGACGTCCAGGCGTACCGAGGCCAGCTGGTCCAGGCCAAAGACGAGGCGCTCCCGGCGCTGTTCGCCCAGGTCAAGGAGCAGCACGCGCAGATGGCCACCTGGATGAAGGCCGAGCTGATCCCGGCGGCAGCCGAGCTCGCCGCCGCCCGGGAGGTGACCGCCGTCATCGAGGGCAAGATCGGCACGGTCGAGCTCTACGCGGGCCTCCAGGAGGAGCTGATCTGCGTCCGCAAGGGCGACCCCGCCGAGCTCGGCGCCCGCGTCCACCTGATGCAGCGCATGCACTTCATGGACGAGGAGTGCCTGGCTCGATACGAGGCCGGCGGGATGGACTTCCGCGACGTCGCCGCGTTCGACGCCTGGCTCGCCCGGGACGGCAACTTCGGTCGGATCCTGCCGCACGAGCGCTGTGTCGTCGCGTTCCGCATCCGGCGTCACGGCAAGGACTATGGCGCCGATCTGAGTCCGTTCATCCAGTTCCACTTCAACGAGCGGAACCAGCAGACGTTCCTCTACATCCGCAACGGCCGGCAGCTCCACCGGATGCACACGTCGATCGAGTTCGGCGAGGCGCTGTTCCCCCGGCGCGAAGACGAGGACCTCCTGGGCGATCAGGAGCTGTGGATCAGGGCCGACGAGTACGAGCTCGGGCGTAGCCGCGGCATCCTCACGCGCCGTCAGATCGACGCGATGATCGATCACCACCGGGCCAAGCGCGATCACCTTGCGCAGAAGCTCCAGCAGTGGCACCGCGCTGGCAAGCCCGACGGCGACTGGACGTGCGTCGCGACGAGCGACGACTTCGATTACCACCACAAGCCCGGCGATTGCTACCGACAGACCGGCCGGCCCGACGCCTTCGGCCTCCACGCCCACTGCTCGGCCGACGAGTACGAGCCGCTCACGCCCCAGAACCTCTACTACGACGACGCCATGCGGCGGATCCGTGCGGCCACCCTGGAGCACAACCGGATCGCGGTCGTCGTGCAGGGCCTGCTCGACCGATCGACCTGCCTGCACCCCCACCCGCCGTGGCGGATCTGGACTCCCGGGGGGTTCGCCGCCGGCGTCGAGCTGGTCTACGACGTGTCGCGCGCGATCGCGCCGGGCGAGGCGCCCGACTTCGAGGCGTACCGGCGCCAGCTCAACCGAGGCCTCCGAGTCGGCTGCCACACGATCGGCCAGCGCGACGCGTGGATCGAGCACGTCGAGGAGCTCTACGGCGACAAGCACTGGAAGCACGATCACCGGCACGGCCGGGGTCCGGACGAGATCCACCTCGTCAGCCGGCAGAAGCGCGACGGGTCGTGCGAGTTCCGGTGGACGCGTCACCGCGTCAAGGCCAAGTGGGTGAGGAACCCGGACCGGCCGGGCTACCTGCGGGCGGAGTACCCCGAGATCGCGGTCGCGTGGACCTGCCCCGCCGATCGCCTGACCTGCGTCGACGCCTACACGCCCGGCGACTTCCACCTGTTCTACGACGATCCGCGGACCCGCGCCGACTACCTGCAGTGGGCGCCGATCCTGCTCGTCTGCGAGGACTGGCACCACGCCCGGCGCCAGGAGCAAGACGCCGTGAAGGACGACGCAGGAGGCCGAGAACAGAAGCCCAAGAGGAGGAGATCCAGATGACCACGAACCACCAAGATCTAGACCCGAGCGGCGACCTCCGCACGAGCCACGGCGAGGTCGTCCGGCGCGTCGACCTCGACGCCGCGGCATCCGAACCCGACCTCGGCGTCGCGGTCGACGCGAGGATTAGCCTCGCGAAGGCCGCGCTCGTCGGGGACCAGGCGGCGCTCGACCAGTTTCATGACCTGGAGGGGCTCGTCCTTCCAGGAGTCACCGAGCGCTGTCAGCGGTTCAGCAACAGGGAAGTTCGACTAGGCACCGTAGAGAAATGGGTACTCGACGAAGGCGAATCCTCGGCACACGTGGATAAGCATGTTGCGTTCATCGCAGCGACCGATGATTGCTCCTCGACTGCTATCGACGCCGCCGCGCTGGTCGCCTGGATCTGGTCTCCGTCGGGCAGGGCCGCGCTCGCGCGCCGCGGCGTGTCCGTCCCGGCGAGCACGCTGACCACGGAGGAAACCATCGCCGCCGCGCGCAACGTCGGCGTCGATCTGACGTGCGACGAGTGTGCCGCGCTGTTCTACACGAGATGCTCGTCGACGCCGGGGCACCTGCCAGCACATAGCCCATCCTGCAGGACAACGGGATTCGCCGTCTGGCGTCGCGATACGCCGCCTCGTGGCGTATGGTGCCTCGTCACGTGGATGGGGCCGAACGGCGGATCGCGACCACAGATCCGGGTCGCCTGGGTCTCGCCAGATCGCGACGAGGAGTGCTGGTTCAGCGACGGGAAGCGCATCCACCACGTCGTCGCGTGGATGCCGGTTCCGGAGCCGGCGCCGGCGCATGAGCCGGTAACGATCACCTAGGCGACGCCATGAACGCCGAGCTCGCTGCCGCCTCGTCAAGCCGCGAGAGACGAGGGGCCGAGGGCGGAAACCCAAGAGGAGGAGATCCAGATGACCACGAAACAACCAGATCTAGATCCGAGCGGCGACCGCGCGAGCCATGGCGAGATCATCCGGCGTGTAGGGACCTGCCTGGATCGGGCGGCCCTCGCCGACGATCGGGCAGCGCTGGACCTGTTCCGCGCGGGACACCCGTCGGCGCCAGGCCACCCACCGACGCATATCCCGTCCTGCAAGACGACGGCCCTCAGCGTCTGGCATCGCGACGCACCGCCTCGTGGCGTGAGGCTACTCGTTACATGGACAGGGCCGGACGGCCGATCGCCACCGCGGATCCGAGTCGCCTCCGTCTCGCCCGATCACGACGAGGAGTGCTGGTTCAGCGACGGGGAGCGCCTCCACCACGTCGTCGCGTGGATGCCGGCGCCAGAGCCAGCGCCAGCGACGAGCACCGAGGGGACGCCATGAGCGCCGAGCTCGCCGTCACCCGGTCGCTCGCCGTGGACCTGATCTCGCCGGCCGTCCTCGGGCGCGTCACCGATCGCGCCCGCTTCCTGGGCGAGATCGCGCGGTACGTCGCGATGACCGAGGACGAGCTCCGCCGCGCGACGGAGGTCTGCCTGCACAACCTCGAGCGCCTCGACCTCGAGGTCGAGCGCGCGCTCGGGCCCGACGCCCGGCTCCGGAACGTCCTGGTCCCCGAGCTCTGGGAGCGGCTCCGGCCGGGATCGCGCGACGACCTCCGCCGGATCTCGACGAGCCTGGCGGAGTACGATCCGGATCCCGACCGACCCTCGTTCTGGAAGCGGAGCAAGTTCTGGTCGGAGGAACGCGTCGCGCAGCTGGCCGCAGCGAGCCAGCTGCGCGACGACGTCGCGCGCACGGCGGCGGTCGACGACCGGACGCTGATCGAGCAGGTCCGGTTCGCGATCGCCGGATCGCGCGCGGCCGAGCGGTGGGCGCCGGACTACCCCGTGTACGAGCCCGGGTTCGCCTACCGCCTCGTGCCCGCCGTCGCCGAGCGCGTGGCGCGGCTCGATCGAGGGCAGCCTGACCGACCCGACCGAGGACCGCCGTGATGAGCGACGATCGCGGTGCGATCAAGCTCTCCGTCGCGAGCCTGTCCGAGCTCGTCCAGGTCGACACCGAACGCCGGACCATCGACGCGGAGGCCTGGCTCGCCTCCCTCTCTCCCTGGTACCGCGCCGCGTGCGCCGCGATCGTCCGGCACTGGGCGCGGATGCTGGCGCTGCCGTGCGTCTCCGGGGCCCCCGATGGCTGGCTGCGCCACATCCGGGAGGCCGTCGCCCGGCTCACCGAGCCCACGGTCGGCGTCCGTCGCGCCCGCGGCGTCATCGAGTGGCGGCACCCGCAGGCACGGCCGGACGACGAACCCCACACGGGGATCTGCTGGGTGGGAGACGCCAGCGGCGGGATCGGCGGCACCTACCTGTGCTGGGTGAGCCTGTTTAACCTCGCCTGTCTGGGTGGCCCGCACTGGACGCGCGACCTCGCGGCGATCGCCCCGCTGGGCGGGGCCGCCGAGGACATCGTCGCCCACGTCGCCTACCGGCTGGCGCTGGAGGGCAGATGAGCGAGGAGGGCGAGACGACGGCCGAATCCAAGAAGATGTCCGACGCCACGATCCTCGGAGAGGAGGCGTTCGCGCTGGCGATCCGCCTCGTCGCGCGCCTCGATCAGCTGGGCCTGCCCGGTGAGATCTCGGTCCGCGTCCACCTCGCAGGCGGCGCGATCGAGCTGACCGGCAAGAGCTCGGCCCTGATCGCCCGCGAAATTTCCGATCGCGCCGGGGCGTCTACCCCGGCAGCCGTGACCGCCGTGGAACTCCGACCGCCGCCGATCGCCGGGACGCCGACACCGACGCCGGAGGCGCGAGGGCCGAGATCCCGCAGGGCGACCCTGGCGATCGCGATCGAGGACCCCCATAACGCGATCGTCGCCTGCGATCGGATCGCCCAGTCGGACGACGAGTCCGACGACGACCTGCTCGATCGCGCCGCGCTGCTCCTGGCGTTCCTACGAGCGACAGCGGAGTCGACGACCACCGCCCCGATCACCGCCCCGGACCCCCGCACCCTCGATCTCGACCAGGTGCCGTGCTGGGGATGTGGGGCCGCGAACTCGCGCACGCTGTGCCAGTTCGGGAGCGCGCACGCCGGGATCGAGCCCGACGGTCTGTGCGGGCGACCGCTGTGCCGGAGCTGCGTGCACCGGGACGCGACCGATCGCGTCCTCTGCCGGGAACACTTCCAGAAGACGAGGGAGACGAACGAGCCATGACGAAGAGACCGAGCCAAGCGATCCAGCCGAGTCCACCGGGCCGAGCCCACAAGGGCAAGGGCAAGGGCAGAGATCGACCGCCGTCGAGCAAGACCAAGAAGGCGTTCGATCTGAAGCGGGACTCCGTCTACGTCGCCGACCCGATCGCCGATCTCCGGATCTGCGGCGCGCGCGGCGTCGTCCCGGCCAGCGAGGCGGGCGATCTCGACACGGCCCCGGGACCGGACATCCCGGTCAAGGACATGCGGCGGATCCGGACCCCGCTGTCGCCCGAGTTCCTGGCCAACATCGACCGGCGGAGCGTCCGGACCTCGGTCATCATCGCCAAGATCGACAACGTCGCCACCGTCCTGGCCGGCAAGCGGCGCGTTCGCGCGGCGCGCGCGTCCAACCGCAAGCGGGCCCGGGACGGCCGGCCGCTGATGAAGATCCGCTGCATCATGCAGCGCGACGTGAGCGAGCTCGCCATCCTGCAGGTGCTCATCGACGAGAACAACGCCCGCCTGGACGACTCGCTCGCCGACAAGGTCGAGAAGCTCAAGCGCTTCCTCAAAGAAGGACCGTCGGAGGCCGACGCCGCGATCGAGTTCTGCGTCTCGATCGATCGGATCCGCGAGTGGCTGGCCTACGACGATCATGCCACCGACGCCGTCAAGGCCGCGGTGGAGGCGGGTCTCCCGGCGTCCACCGGCCTCGAGCTCGCCAAGATCAAGGACGTCGAGCGCCAGATCGCCGCGCTCGACAAGATCCTCGCCGGGCCCGGCGTGCGCGACCGGAGCGCGCGCACGGCCCGCGCCCTCGCCCAGGGCGCCAACGACGTCCCGACCGCGACGGATCGGAAGTCCCAGCGGATGCTCCTGGCGTACCTGCAGGCACCCGAGCGCCAGCCGAAAAAGCACACGAGCGTCGCGGATCGAGAGTTCTGGCGGGGCGCGATCGAGACGCTCAAGGCCGTGACGGGGCAGGAGGCCGATCCCATCGTCACCCGGGCGATCGCCGAGGCGAGGTCCCTCGGCAAGGCGCCGGTCGATGCGCCGGTCGATGCGAACGACGGGACCCACGACGGGGCCGGCAGAACGACCGAGGGCGACGAGGACGACGACGGGGAGACCAACGGCGCCGCGAGGCGAGGAGAGGCGCGGGGCTGATGCCCGCGTCGACGCTCGACGTCCTCGGGACCGCGATCCGCTGGCTCGCGATCGGGATCGCGCCCCTCGCGATCCACCACGTCTGGCGGCGCTGGAGGTTCGCTCGCCTCCGCGCGTCGCGATCGCGCGAGCGAGGAGAGGCGTAGCGCCCATGCTCACCCTCCTCGCGATCCTCGGGGCTGTCCTGGTGAGGACCGGAGTCGGATCCTGGATCGGGATCCGCGTCCTGCCCCGGAGACGCCGGGGCGCCGCGGCCGTCCCGGTCGACACCGCGCTCACCGTCGGCAGGTTCATCGAGACCGACTGCCGCGCGTGCGGCCAGCGAAACCGCGTGCCCGGCAGCCGACTCCGCGATCGGCCCAGGTGCGGGAAGTGCCAGAGACGGCTGATGCCGGGCCGGCGCCTGACGATCTGCCGCGCGCGCCCGATGACGGACGCGCTCGACGCCGAGCTCGACACCGTCTGGGACGAGCCCGATCGCCTGTGGGGCTGCCTGGCCGATCACGTCGCCGAGGCGGAGGTCCTGGACGGGGAGCGCGAGCTGATCGAGTACCACCTCACAGGGCAGGGCCGGATGGCCAAGCGTGCCGAGAGCGAGGGCGACGAGAGCGAGGGCGATCGATGATGAGGCGCGACGCCGAGCGACGCGCGCGCAGGTTCGTCGCGGAGCGCTACGCGGGCCACGCGCACTGGCACTTCGACCTCTGCGAGGAGCTGGCAGCCGACGGGCGCCGCAAGTCGTGGTCGTTCGGACTCACGCCGGACGAGGAGAGCGTGGACTACGAGCCAGGTCGATACCTGGTCGGGTACGTGCACGCGGACGGCGCCGTCGAGGGCATGTACTGATGAAGAGACGCCGGAAGTTGACCGAGGCCGAGTGGCGCGAGGTGTTCCGTCTGCGATGCAAGTCGAAGTCGGGCGGCGAGCTGTCACGGCCCGAGCACGCCCTGGTCAACCGGGCCTACGACGAAGATCCGGACAGGTACGGCGACACGGAGATCGACGTGTTCAACGCGACCGTGCCGTTCGGATCGAGCGCACGACGGACCAAAGATTGATCCATGCTTATCCGGTTGACACCCAATGAGTGACTCAAGACACAGCACACTGCGTCCGTTCTGGCGCTACTTCGGAGCCAAATGGCGGCACGCCCGGCGTTACCCGAATCCAACGCACGGCATCATCGTCGAGCCGTTTGCTGGCGCCGCAGGATACTCGTTGTTCTGGTCGGGAATCTTCTATCGTCGCTCAGTCGTGTTAGTGGAGAAAAACCCGGCGATATGCGAGGTATGGCGCTACTTAATCTCGACACAAGCTGCCGAGATCGCTGCGCTGCCTGCTGTCGATCACGTGGACGATCTCCCATCGGCGACGCCGGAGGCCGCTCGGTTGTTCATCGGAATGTGCTTCGGGGCCGGAGATACGAGGCCGCGGGTCGCCGTGTCTTCGATGGTGCGCCGCGATGGCGGATGGGTGAAGCTGCGCGATCGGGCCGCAAAGCAGGTCGCGCGTATACGTCACTGGCGCATCATCGAGGGAGACTACATGTTGGCGCCAGACGTTGAGGCAACGTGGTTCATCGATCCGCCATATCACGTTGCCGGGGCACGGGCTCCCAGAAGCGAACGCGGTCGAGTGCGTTATCCGTTCGGCGCCGATGATATCGATTTTACTGCTCTAGCTGAATGGTGCCGGGCGCGTCGCGGCCAGACCATCGTCTGCGAGCAACCTGGGGCAACGTGGCTCCCATTTCGACAACTCGGCGAAACGCAGAGCGTGGGAGATCGCTGGTCGGGTGAAGCTGTGTGGATCAACGATTCGGCCACGCCAACTTCAAATCTGATAAGCAGCGATCGCCTGTGATGGATGTCAACCGGATAAGCATGGATTTGATCGATCCCGGAGATCGAACGCCGGGCAGAAGAAAAAGGATAAGAGACGACATGTCGAGTACCGATCTCCGCATCTCCGTAGACAACGGAGTCTACACGTTCGTCGCCCCCGATCGGGCCGACGAGATCACCATCCTCCGCCACGGCGAGCCGTGGCACAAGCAAGGCCTGGATGGCTCCGGCGCCATCCGCGCTCTGCTGTGCGAGCTCGACGCGGCCCGCCTGGTCCTCGCCGAGGTACGGCGCCTGGTCGAGTGCTGGCGCGCCGGAGCCCAGGCGCGACTCGAGCGCGTGCTCCAACGCCACGACGGGCTGGTCTCCGATCGCTCCCCGCCCAGCGCCTGGGCGACGGGCGGCGAGCCGGTACCCGCGACGACGGCGCAGGACAGGTCCGGCAGCGAGGTGATCGTGGGCAATGTGAGCCGACGATCCCTCGATCAGATGCTATGTGGCGAACGCGAGGATCAGCGTGACATACCGCCGACCCGATCCTCCCTCGATCCGTCGCTGTGCCGGCAATTGGCGTTCTGGGCCGACGGCATCGCGAGTGCGCCCGGCGGCGGAGACGCCGAAGGTCTGCGCCCGAGGCTCCGCAGCATCGCCGCCCAGCTCACCGCGGCCGCCGACCTGTACCACACACGCGACGAACCAGGAGCATGACGATCCCATGCCAGCCAAGCCGAAGACCAAGAAGCCGCGCCCGTCGGGCGTCACCGTAACCCAGACTCGGAGCGGCCGGATCCGCATGAAGGCGTACGGCCCGAACGCCCCGGACCTGCGAACCGTGGTCCCGAGGCTGTTCGGCGCGACGCTGACGTCGCCACCGGACGACGAGGAGTGCCAGACCTGCCTCGGCAACGGCCGCGTTCGGGACGGCGAGACGGAGGATCTGCGCCGGTGCCTCGACTGTGGCGGGACAGGCCTCGCGCCATGATGAAACCCGACTACACGCCGCTCTGGTACTGGATCCGAGAACGCGAAGCGATCCGGATCAAGAAGGAGCTCGGGATGCTTCCACCCTGGACCGGCGACGAGATCCTCGCGGCGTACCGCTTCTGCAACGTGCGACGCGAGGACGACGCCGTCACCCGCTGGATCGATACCCACGTCCGGCAGCCGTACCGAGATCACCCGCGGCTCTGGTTCATGCTCGCGATCTGCCGCCAGATCAACTGGCCCGACACGATCGCCGAGCTGATCCGATCCGGCGCCTGGCCGACCGACGATCACTTCACCCCGGCGCAGGTGACGCAGGTGCTCGCCGCGCGGCGGGCGCGCGGCAACAAGGTCTACACCGGGGCCTACCTGATCCCGGCGCCGCCCGAGCGCGGCGCCGACAAGCAGGCGTACGTCGCCGAGGTCGTGCTGGGCGACCTCTGGCAGCGATCGGACGAGTTCTCGGCCCACTTCGCCGCTGCCCCGACGATGCAGGGCACGCACGAGCGGCTCCGCCGATCCCTGGGCTGGGGCGACTTCCTCGCCTACCAGGCCGTCGTCGACATGCGGTTCTCGGAGCGGCTGCTCGCGTCGGCCCCGGATCGCGACCGCTGGGCCGCGGCAGGCCCCGGGACGCTCCGCGGCCTCAACCGGATCCACGAGCGCGCGCTGGTCGCGATCCCGTCCCAGGCGCAGGCCCTCGACGAGATGCGCGCGATCTACCAGATCGCCGAGCGCGAGACCGGCGTGTCGCTGGACTTCAGCGACGTCCCCAACGTCCTGTGCGAGACCGACAAGTACCTGCGCGTCCTGCTCGGACAGGGCAAGCCACGCGCCAAATACGTCCCCGGTCGCGGCGCCTGACAGCAGACGCGGGGACGCGGGACACGGGAACAAACCGGGCCGGCAGGGCGTCATGGACGGCATGGAGAGGATCCGAGCATGACGATCCACGCCGGCCGAGCGCTCGTACGCAGGGGAATCGCCGCAGTGCGCGAGCTGGCGGCGCTCGCCCGGCGCGCGCAGGCGATGGCCGACGGGCGAGGTCACGTGTTCTACGGTCGCGACCGCGCGCTCGCCCTGGTGGTGCGGCCCGCTCCAACATCGGCACAACGCCGAGGCCAGATCCGCCAGGCGCGGCGCGCGCGGATCCAGAGGAGAGGCTGGTAGGCCAATGAGCATGACCCCTCGACCTGCAGCAATTTGCGACGATCTCGGATCATCCCGCGCTCGCTAGTCTTTTCCTATAGCTGACGGACGCACTGACTACCGATCAACCCAAAAACCAGAAAGAAAGAACTCACGACATGATCAAGAGCCATCCCTGGTCGACCGCCGCGGCGTGCGCACTCGCGCTCGCCGCGCTGACGTGCCGCGCCCACGCCGACGACATCAAGTACCGGAGCTTCAGCGCCTCCGCCGCGATCGGTCCGCCGGCGGAGGCCTTCGCCGCCAAGCTCGCGACCGTCACGGCCACCGCGCTGGGCGACGCCGGCGCGGTCCACTTCGTCAAGCTGGCCGGCACCCCGGCGATCGCGCCCCAGTTCGGCGGCAGCATCGTCGCGGCCGTGGCGGCCGGCGAGGCCGGCGGCGGGTTCGACGCCGCCTACATCTCCGGCAGCGATCTCAATCGCACGTGGGGCTTCCTGTTCAACTCGGGCATCCCGCTGGGGCCGACGTTCGACGAGTTCTCCGGCTTCCTCTACGGGCAGTCGATGACGTCGGCGAGTGACCCGGCCCACCCGCGATCCGCCCTCGATCGGGTCCAGGAGCTCGAGCTCGCGCGCGGCGTCATGGCGATCCCGATCGTCGGGAGCCCCGAGCAGCTCTCGGGCTACTTCCTCGAGCCGATGGGCGACGTCCCCGGGCGGGCCGGAATCGGCCTGGCCGGGCTCTGCGAGCAGCACTGGGCGCTGCGCTACCTGCCGCCCGGCGAGAACGCGATCGGCCTGGCGTGCGACCGGCTCGTCGCCGAGGGCAAGATCGGCAAGAAGAACCTCACGTTCGTCGAGGCGGTCCCCGGCAACGGATCGCTGGTCGCCGCGATCGCCGCCGGCCAGATCCAGGGCTTCGAGTTCGCCACGCCGCTCGACGACCTGTCGCAGCTGTTCGGCGGCAAGGACAACCCCGGCACACTGGGCCTGCGCTACGTGCACACGCCGGGCTGGCAGCAGCAGTTCCTCCTGACCTGGATGATCGTCAACCAGCAGCGCTGGGACGCGCTCGGCCCCGGGCGGCAGGCCCTGATCCAGTCGGTGGCCCGCGATCACGTGATCTCGTCGTACGCCGAGAACCTCCGGCAGCAGGGCGCCGCGCTCGCGACCCTGCTGGCCACGAACCGCGGCGCCGATCGCATGGTCCCGACCCGGTGGCCGATGCGCGATCTGGCGCGGCTGTCCCAGGCGACGATCCAGTTCCTGAACGACCGCGTCGTCGACCCATCGCTGCCGGCAGCCGATCGAGCCGACTACGCGCGCTTCCTGGCCGCCCTCCGCGCCTACGTCCGCGCGAACGACCGCTACTGGGAGCAACGAGAGGTTGACCCGAAGCTCCGCTCCGAGGACCTCGAGCGCTGGACCGGCGCTGCCGGCGCGTGCCGGGAGGATCCCTGCGAGACCCGACGACCCGAGGCGGATCGCTGACGCCGTGGCGTTGCCTCGACGCTCGTTCGTTCGTGGTACCTGCCCCCCTGAGCTAGGCGTAGACAAAGGGAAACAACATCAGCTTCGAGAAAAACCAACGGGACATCGAAGAAGCGGTTCTCGCGAAAGCCAGAGCTGAACAACTGGCCGATGCTTGGGCCCGTAGAGCCAGAGCCTTGCTACGGGTGATGTCCGCCCCATGAGAGCATCGCTCGAGCCCGAGGACACAGGTCAACACGGAGATGGCGCGTGCATGTCCATCCATCACAGGAAAGACCAGGACTTCGAGCATGCGCTCTGCCGTTGTGGCCTGACGTCATGGCCACGGGAGCATCATTGCCCTCTGATCTGCGGCTGCTTGAAACGTGATCGCTTCCAGCCAAATCTTCGTGCAGTTAGCATCTATCGAGAGCTAGCTCCTTCCTGCTTGCGTCGCTAGCTATTGCTATAGCTTTGCTCTATAGCACCGTATGGATCATGATGCTGGCCAGTCCCGGCTATCCCTTGATGAACCCGGCGAGGGCGGTCCAGTAACCGTCTTCCTGGGAGGGACTCACTCCGTCCATCCTCACCACGGGACACGTGTCTTACTGCGCCGCAGACTCCGAGCCGCCTTCTTGGTGACCAGCATCGTGCTGACAGGTGACGACCGCTGGCACGCAGAGGACGTCTTGCTGGACGAGAAGTCCGCGTCCTGGCATGTCGGCTGTCCTGACTGCGGGGCTGTGCGCCCCGTGGGAAGCTGCGCCCTCCACCTGGAGCCGCCAGTCTCCGCATCGAGTGAGATCGCGATCGTCGTACGCTACGCCGGCCCGGCAGTGCCGGACGAAGGATTGCTTGGCGGTCCGAAGGTCAGCGTTGCTGCACTCGGACGTGCATCACCCGGCTGCCCTCGGCGTTCCCTGGCGGGCGAGGCTGTGACTCTCCCCGATCCGGCGGTTTGCGATCCGGAGATCGTCCTCCTGCCGGAATGCTCCGCATGAATAGGGTACACTGCGCTGATGTTCCCCCTCTTCGCGCACGCACCCCTCGCCGCCTTCGGGCAACCTTCGCTCCCTCCGATCCTCGACGACGCCGCGAGGAAGATCGCGCTCCAGCGGACCCTCGACGTCCTGCGCGAGCTCGATCGGATCCGTCGCGGCCTCGAGCTGCCGCCAGAGTCGCTGGGTCACGTCCTGGAGGTGTACACCTCGTCGGCGCGCGAGGTCGCGCTGGAGAGAGAGCGTGCGGAGCACGCCGCGGCCCGTGTCCGCCTGCCGATGACGATGACGTCGATCGACGACGAGGGCGAGCCACTCCGCATCAAGCCTGGAGAGGTCGCGCTCGTGATCGGGCGCCCGCCGTGGTTGGCGTACCGCGTCGAGGAGATCGAGATCGGTGGCGAGCCGTCACGCTGGCGCGTGCACGACATCCGGGTGGGCAACGCGTCGCAGTGCTCGGGCTCCACGCACCCGATCCCGGGGGAGCGGTTCCGCAAGGGCGGGATCATGAGCGAGATCCGGCTCCATACCTGCCAGACCGCGATGGACTTCGCCCTCCTGGTCGAGTACGTCGGACCCCTCACCCAGGGCGAGGTCTTCGAGGCGACCCTCGTCGGGGCCGCGGTGAAGTGATCGTCGCGTCGCGCCCGTCTTCCGCATCCGTCCTCCGCGTCCGGTCTTCGCACGCGCGGCCGTCCGTCGTCCATCGCTACCAACGAAGCTCGCCACGCGTGCACCAAGCTGGCGATGGCTGATAATGTCAGTCATGGATAGTCTCCGGAGGGAGCAGTGCCATGATCACACCAACAGCCCCGGATACGATGCACGTCATCGGACTGTTCTCACGCGAAAACGGGAAGCTTACTGGTGTCTCGTTCAAGGCATACTTCGCGACGCGCGAAGAAGCCACTGCGTTCGCGGCGAGGTTTCCGAAGGGCGTGCGAGCGCGCCACTACGGCCTGGGCGGCGCCCCGGGAGTCACCAGCGTCGTCGAGATCGGTCTCAGCTTTGCGCCCAACAAGGCGACAGGTACCAAGAACGACGCGTCGATCTCGCGCTACGCCGCCGTGATGCGCGCGGTCAGGAAGCTTGGCATCCGTCTCGTAGATGGTCCCCAGATCTACAGCAACCAACTTCCAGACCTCGGCTCGATCGATCGCGCCGTCACCGAGCTCGGCAAGACTCCGACACCGACACCGGCACAGCTCAATCGTGAGATCGCAGAGGTCCTCCGCCGCGAGAGACGACAGTCGTGAATCAGGAGGGCGGCCGCGCGGCCGCGCGCGACCAGCGAGCAGACGTATCCACGCTCGATGTGCATTTGGACCTCCAGGATCGCCACCCTGCGGATGCATCCCGGGTCGCGCCGCGACCTGCTATGTCAGGCAGATGCTGAACTGGCTCGTCGCGCTCTGGCTCACCCTCCAGTCCACACCCGCCGAGATCCGGGCCTTCCAGGCGACGGCGCCGGCGTACCTGACGCTCCCGTCCGCGGCGCAGCACCTCGGCGCCGCGCGCGTCGCCGCGATCCGGTACAGCGTCGACCCGGCCATGCTGCTGTCGGTGGCCTACCACGAGTCGCGCTTCGTCGTCGATCTGCGCACGCGCGAGGTCGGCGGCCGGGTCAGCTGCGGCGTCATGACGCCGATCCCCCGGCCGCGCTGCACCGCGGCCGAGCTGACCGTCCTCGGCGGCTACCTCGCCGGCGCGGCGCACCTGCGGACGTGGATCGACGTCTGCCATGCCCGGGATCGCTGGCGACACGACGCCGACGACGAGGCGATCCGGCGGTGCGCGCTGTGGGCATACGCCGGCGGGCGCGGGTTCCGGGCGTTCTGCGCCGCCCACGAAGGCCACCCCGGCTGCGACGCGGTGGCAAAGTTCGAGGATCGCGCCCGAGCGATCCGCCGGGCGCTCTGGGTTGCCGGGTAAGCCGGCGCGACGGCGCACGGCGCACGACACACGACGCCGACCGCCGGATCGCGAGATCGAGCGAATAGGACCTGCGTCGCCAGGCGTTGCCAGCCTCACAGGGAGGCCACCATGGAGACGCTGGGTGATGACGATGACTGGGAGATCGTGAGCGTCCGCGGCGAGATCGGGTCTCGCGAGTTCACCGTGCGCGGACGCGGCATCGAGGCAGTCGTCGTCCTGCGGCGAAACCATGCCCACGTCAGCTTCCTCTCGCCGCGGATCCGCTGGGGTGACGAGGCGAGCCAGACCTGCACGCCGCGGCGGATCGCCACGACGGCGCGGGCTCACGCCCGCATCCTGGGCGAGATCGCGAGGCGATCGACGAGCTCCGCCGCGGCGCCGGCCGTCGACGTGGCCACAGGCGAGAGCTCGATCGCGCTCACCGGCCCCGATGCCCGCGGCATGCTGCGGGTCGTGTTCGGCGACGCCGTCGCCGGCCGCTTCACGTGAGCTGCCGTGATCCCGCAGATCGGGGAATACGAGGCGGACGGTCAGGCGTCGATCGAGGGTATGATCCCACGCATGGCCGACGCCAAGATCCTCGGGCACACCCAGAGCGGCAAGCCCGTCCCGACGCCCACGCGGGGCGCGCCCGACACCAACGACGTCATGGTGTTCCGGAAGACCAAGGCGAAGTTCCCGGGGTGGACCAGGGCCGATCACATGGACGCGTCGCGGCTGCTCGATCTGGCGGCCGAGGAGGCCGAGCGGCAGATCGGCGGCGGCTCCCTCGCCCAGCGCTACCGCCGCTGGTCTGCCGTCCACTGGGACGTCGGCGGCCGCTGGACCGGCCCCGAGTTCGACGCCTACCTGGCCCGCCGCGGCGAGGCGACCCCGAAGACCGCGGCCGAGATCGAGGCGGACATCCAGCGCGTGCGCAACGCGTGACGCGCGATGAGCCGGTGACCCGCGAGGACACCGCGCGCTAAGATGCTCCCCATGACCTACGCAGAAGAGTCCGAGATCGCGCAGCGCGTGCTGGACTACCTCGCGTCCCGGGCCAGCATGCCGATCCCGGGCGGCATTCCGCCCAAGGGTACCCGCGGCGCGCGCGTCTACCTCCGGGGCGCCGACTACACGGTCCATCGCCACGGCAACGATCTGCGGTTCAGCACACCCGGGAGCTACGGCAGCGCGGGCGAGTACCTGATCGTCCAGATCGGCGGCCACCAGGGCGGCTGGGTCATCGCTCGATCGGTGCGCCCGCCGGGCGAATACCACGATCCGCGGGCCGCCGAGGAAGCGCGACAGATCGTCGAGCACGCCCTGGCCCGACTCGGCTACCCGGTGGGCACGCCGGGTCGCGAGGGGAGGCCACTCGACCGGGCGAAGATCGAGCGCGAGATCCAGTCGATCGCCAGGCCCGCCGGCGCGCGCGGAACACGGGGCGGCGGCCGATCTCACCGCCCACGCGATCCGCGCTAGGCCGAAGGCCCGTGGATACGCCGTCAAAGCCTCGCGCAGCGGCGTCCGCGCGCTCCCCGGGAGACCATGGGAAGCCGTCGCGGTCCACCGCGACCGACCTGCCCTCACCGCCACGGGTCACGCCTCCGAGATCGCTGCCCCCTGCGAGCCCTCCTCGCGATCGCGATGGCCGAGTAGGTCGATCGACGATCAGCGCATCGCGAATGGATTTCGCGAACCGCGACCGTTGTGGTACTCGTGCGCCGCAAACTTCGCCTCGCCGAGCGAGTCGAAGTGACCGAGGTGGAGCGAGCTCGCCATCGTGGACTCCAGCGACCCGTGCTGTGCCTCGAGCGGCATGAACAGCACGCTGTAGGCGCCGCCGCGACAGGTGATGACATAGCGATCGCGATCCCTGGTCACGGCGATGTGCCGATCGGAGAGGCGATCGTGCTCCCACGCCAGGCGCTTGCCGCGCATCTTCGGCGCGCGAGCCCTGCGCGAGACGCCAGCGCTGGGGCGGGGCGGTGATGCCGACGCGGGCACAGGGATCTCGCGCCCCGGGTCGGCCGCCAGGATCTCGTCGACTTCGCGAGCGATCTGCCGCCTCATCTTGGCCGTGCTCATGATCCAGATCTTGCCACGGAAAGACCACCGCTCGACGCGAGCGCGAGATAGGATCCCTGACCTGGCCAAGATCACCGTCGGACATCGAGGCAGCATGGGTATGAAGTCACTCGTCATCGCCGCGCTCCTCGGCTCGGCCTGCGCACCTCGCGCGGCACCGGGGCGGCAGGCGACCCTCGCGCGATCGTCGGCGATCGCCGTCGGCAGCGACGAGGATCACTACTGGGCGACGCAGGCGGCGCTGATCGATCCGAAGTGCTGGCGCCTGGTCGCGGCCACGCCGTCCACGACGCTGGACGTGACGGTCCCCGACAGCCGCACGTGGTGGACGTCCAACACGTTCGCCGTCTACCTCGGAGAGCCGCACGTCGTCGCGCAGGACGTCTTCCCGCTGTCCCGGAGCTCGGGGTTCCTGCGAGAGCTCGACGCCCGCCGCGTGGCGATGCTGCCGAGCGGCACCCGGGTGCGCTCGACCGCCGGCAGCCACGCCGCCTACGTGTACTACTGCGATCCCGAGGAGGTCTGGTCGACGGACGACCGCTACACCACCGACGCGCGCGGGCTCTACTACCGCCGCCTGGCCCGGCTCGAGACGCTGCCGCTCGAGTCGGCGATCCTCGAGGCCCACGGCGGCGGGGCGCTCTCCGAGATCGTGCGCATGGACGTGCCAGTCACCGGGCCGATCCTGCTCGAGGCGGTCAGTGCCTACGACGTCGCCTGGTGCCTCCTGGGCTGGTCCGACACCGAGCTGAACGTGCTGTCGGAGATCAACAACAGCCACGTCGTGCGCTACGCGGCCGCGGTGCTGCAGCCGATCCCGTGGCGCGGCACGCTGAGCGCCGTCCTGCAGAAGGCCTCGCCGTCGGACGGCGCGGGGACCTACGAGGTCTCGATCTCGACGATCGGCACGGTGACCATCCCGAGCTCGGGAGATCCCCGGACGGCGGTCCCGATCAAGGGGTCGTGCTCGTACTGGTACTGGATCCTGCCGTCGGACTGGTGAGCGACCCGCGCCCCGTCGCCACGCTCCTTGCCGATCCCTGCAATAGATCCAGCCAATCTCGTCGTTGCACCCCACAGAGAGGAATCCACCACGAATGCGCAGAAACATCCTACGAAGACACTGGCGAGATACCTACCCTGGACAGTTCAACCGGAAGCGAGGCCCGGGGTTCATCACCTTCCGGCAGTGGCTCAGGACCTGACCCCGGACCCCCACGTCAGACGTCAGACCAGTTCCAAAGGAAGGAAATCAAGAGATGAGACGGAAGAAGATCAAGCTGATAATCAATCGTGACATGATCAGGCAGCTTACCTCAACGGAGCTGACCGGCGCGGTCGGCGGCATCTCGCTGCTGGGCACGATCTGTCAGACGTGCCGCGCCAGCTGCCCGCTCACGCAGTGCCCAGTAGACGGCTGTTAACAACTGGGAAGCGGGAGCAATTCAACCGGAAGTGGCTCAAGGCCTGGCTGGCCTTCGTCATGGCGTCGACGCCCCGACGGGCGCCGGCGCCGACGCCGACGCCGACAAGGGCCAGTCTTCCAGCGCGGGGCTCGACAGGAGCACGTCGCAGGAGAAGGGCTGGCACGCGTGCTCCTGGCCCCGCTCCGGCGCCTGGAAGTGGGCACCCCGACGTGACGTCACCCGCGGCGACCCCACTCGTTCCAGAACCGGACCGTGAAGTTCGCCTCCAGCCAGCGAGAAATCTCCACGAGCCTCGGGATGTCGGCGTACGTCGTCCGGATCTCGTCGAAGCTGTCGCCCTTCGCGAGATCGTAGCCGATGTAGTCGTACCAGCCCTCGAACCACTGCCGCGGGTGGCACGCCGCGCCGAAGTGACGGCACATCTCCTCGTCGATCTCGACCAGCGGGACCGCGATGCCGCCCCGCAGGAGCTGAAAACAGTTGGGCATGATCTCTCTCTCCTCGAGGTGCGTCGTCAGCGACGCGGCAGCTCGTCCAGGAAGCGCGACGGGTCACAGGGCCGGATCTCACCCCAGACGCGCCGGGTCCGCGCGTGCGTCAGGAACAGCCGCTCGCGGGCCCGCGTGATCGCTACGTACAGGAGCCGGCGCTCCTCCTCGATCGCGGCCGCGGTGTCGCCGTCCTCGCGATCGCGGAGCGACGGGAACAGCCCGTCCTCGAGCCCGGTCACGAACACGACCGGCCACTCGAGGCCCTTGGCCACGTGGATCGTGAGCAGCTGGACCGCGTCGACCGGGGGCTCGCCGTCGCCCGGCTGCGCCAGGGCGAGGCGCTCGAGGAACCCGCCGACCCGGGCGAGCTCGGCCTCGCCGGGCACGTCTGGGTCGCCGTCCGCCGGGTCACCCGACGCTAGCTGGGGTCGATACGGGTCGTCGTCCCACGGATCTGCCTGGCCGTCGTCGCCGAGGGCCGCGCGGTGATCCGCGGCGTCCCGGGACGCCCGGAGCTGATCGTCGAAGTCGGCCGCGCACGACGCGAGCTCGGCCAGGTGACCCACGCGCTCGCGGCCCTCGACCGTGCGATCCTCCTCCAGCTTGGCCCGCAGCCCGGACCACTCGATCGCGAGCGTGACGATCTGCGCGATCGACGATCCGCTGCGGATCGCCTGCGCCAGATCGGCGATCAGCCCCGCGAACTGGCCCAGGCGACGCCGGGCGGGCGCGGGCAAGACCGCGCTGTACTCGCCGGCGCCGGCCGCGCGCGCCCCCGCGAGCAGGCTCCGGCCGCTGCCCTTGACGGCGATCCGGAGCTTGCCCAGGGTCGCCTCGCCGATCCCGCGTGCCGGGACGTTGACCACGCGCTCGAACGACGAGTCCGAGGCCGGGTTGGCCACCAGGCGCAGGTACGCGATCACGTCCTTGACCTCGCGCCGATCGAAGAACGACACGCCGCCGACGACGCGGGCGGCGATCCGGGCCTGGCGCAGCTGCTCCTCGATCACGCGCGACTGCTGGTTGGTCCGGTAGAGGACGGCGACGTCGCCCAGCCGGCACCGCCCGGCGGCCACGAGCTGGCCGATCTGGGCCGCGACGTAGGCGCCCTCGCCTCGATCGTCGTCGCTCTGGTGGAGCACCGCCGGATCGCCGCCCTGCTGCTCGGTCCACAGCGTCTTGTCGTGGCGGGCCTGGTTACACGCGATCACCGAGTTGGCGCAGCGCAGGACGACCTTGGTCGATCGGTAGTTCTGCTCGAGCTTGACCGTCGTCGCGCCGGGGTGGCCCTGCTCGAAGTGGAGCAGGTTGGCCGGCTCGGCCCCCCGCCAGGCGTAGATCGCCTGATCGTCGTCGCCGACCACGGTGAGGTTGCCGGTCCGCCGCGACAGGTTCCGGACCAGCTCGTACTGCACCGCGTTGGTGTCCTGGAACTCGTCGACCAGGACGTGGCAGAACTTCCGGGCCAGGACCGACGCGGCCGGCTCGGTCCCGATCAGATCCAGCGCGCGGAGCAGCAGATCGGCGAAGTCGACCGCGTTCTCCTGGGCGAGCTGCGCCTGGTAGAGCGGCGCGACGATCGCCACCGCGTCGTCGGCCGGGTGGCCGGTCGGCGCGGCCGGATCCGCGCCGCGATCCTTGGCCCGGCCGATCCGCGCGAGGACCTGGCGGGGCGAGACCCGCTCCTCGAGCTGGGCGCCCTTGAGCATCCGCTCGATCAGCTTGGCCTGATCGGCCTCGTCGTAGATCGTGAAGCCCGGCCGGAGCCCGACGTACGCGCCGTACCGGCGCAAGATGCGGGCGCAGACGGCGTGGAACGTGCCCACCCACACGGTGTCGGCGTCGTCGCCCAGCAGATCGCCGAGCCGATCGCGCATCTCCCCCGCCGCTTTGTTGGTGAAGGTGACCGCGAGGATCTCCCACGGCGGGACGCCGCGCCGGATCAGGCCGACCACCCGGTGGGTGAGCACGCGCGTCTTCCCGGTGCCGGCGCCGGCGAGCACCGCGAGCGGACCGTCGCCGTGATCGACCGCGGCCCGCTGGCGAGCGTTGAGCGGGACCGGCACGGCAAGCGCCGGCACGGACGCCGGCGAGGGCGCGAGCGAGGCGGTCACGGCGCCTCGCCCGCCCCCGGGACGGCTCCGGCGGTGGCGCCGAACGCACCGGACGCGCGGATCCGCCGCATCGCCGCGACGAAGGCGCCGCGATCGCACGCGATGGCGCCGGCAGCCACCGCGAGCGCGCGCTTCGACTTCGCGATGTCGTAGTGCGGGAAACTCGCCCTGGGAGGCGCCTGGAACCAGCGACGAGCCACGCCGATCCGGTCGGCCATCGCGTGCAGCTCGTCCGGCGTGTCCGCGATCATGTGACACATGACCATCTGACCGTAGACATAGAGCGAGGTGTCGACGTAGACGCTCATCGGCGCGCGATCCTCATGGCGCCTCGTCGATCCCCGCCAGATCGGGACTGACCGGCGGGTCCGTCATCACGACGAGCTGGCGCTGGCAGCGCGGGCAGAGGAGCCCCAGGATCGTCTGCGCCGCGCCGGCCTCCTGCAGGGCAGAGTACCCCGCCTCGCGCATGGGCTCGGGCGGATGCCCGCGATGGCAGGTGAGCGTCACCTGATCGTGGCCGAGCGCGCGCTTCATCCGGGCGCGCCCTCCGATCGGCTGTCCTCGCTTCGCGCGATCGCCCGATCGAGATCGGCCTCGGTCATGGCGTCGAAGCACCGCGCGCACGCCTCCCCGTGATCGGCCGAGAACCCCAGGACGATCGGGTAGCCAGATCCGTCCGGACGCTCGTCGATCGCGACGATCCACCAGAGATCGAGCCCGAGATCGCGGGCGAGGCGGAGGCGGTACTTGCCGCAGCGCCGGCGCCGGACGATCCGGCCGTAACTCTCGCGCTCGCCGGTGGCTGGATCGGCGAGGACCACCTCGACGCGGCCCTCGTCGACGGCGGCGTCGGAGGCGAGCTCGCCCCGGTGCACGACGTGATCGACGATCGCGGGGCCATCCCGGTCCACCGAGACCGGGCCACGCGATGGGCTCCGCGAGGACCTCCACATCACTCGCCTCCCGCGCGATCGGTCGGGTCGCCCGCCGACGGTGGCCAGGAGATGTCGATCCACAGCCGGTCGATCCCGTCCGACGCCACGCGCTCGTCGCCATCGCGAGGGCCCCGGTCCCAGCGGAACGACAGGCGCGTCGTCCCGAGGATCCCGGCCAGCTCGGCGAGGCGGTCGAGATCCCACGTGGCGCCGCGCGCCAGCTCGACGCAGACGATCCCGTCGGGCCTCGCTGTCACGGCGTAGAACGAGATGCCAGAGGCCTCCAGCGCGTCCCGGGCCTGCCGGCCGCGGGCGACGCGATCCAGGAGCGAGGGAGAGATCTCCCCGGGCGCGGATCGCAGCTGCCGGTAGTCGGCCAGGCACCGGAAGATGTTGCCGAGGTTCACCGCGAATCCCGGCGGGATCTTCACCACCTGCGGCGAGATCATCAGATCCGCGACGGCCTTCACCGCCTCGTCGATGTCCGGCATCGACGGCGACTCTCCGCTCCGATCCTCCTCGCCTGGGCTGCCCCGCTCGCCTCGTCTGTCGTCGCGTCTCACCACCGGCGCTCTCCTTGGTTTGGCGACGATGCCAGGCGCGGGCTACCCTGCGAGGCATGGCCGCCCCGAAGATCGACGACGCGCTGACCGTCACCAGCTGGATCACGATCGAGCACGCTCGGGACGTCTCGGAGACGTGGGTCGGGCACTGCCTGGACTTCGACGTGATCTCGCAGGGAGGCAGCCCCGAGGACGCGATCCGGATGACGGCCGAGGCCGTCGCGATGACGATCGTCGACGACGTCCAGCACGATCTCGATCCGCGGGATCGCCGCGCGCCGCCTGCGTCCTGGGATCAGCTGGCGCGCGTCCTCGCCCGGGGCGAGCGAGTCGATCTCGCGGAGCTCCCGGAGATCCGCCGGCACCGAGACGTGATCGCGGCGGCCGAGCTCACGATCGTCTTCAACGAGGCAGGGCGAGGCGAGCCCGGCGATCTGACCCTGTCTCACCGGCCGATCGCGACGGTACACGTCGGCTAGCAAGATCGATCCGGCAACGATCGGGCTCATCGGGCTCATCGAGGCCACGGCTCCAGGCTCTGATCCGTCGACGACCCGGATCGGGTCAGGCACAAAAAGTCCGCCGGCGGGCAGAAGCGGTAGCCGCCGTCCTCCGATCGCAGGATGTCGCTTCCGCCCTCGCCGACCAGCCGCCGCACCCGCATCACGCTGGCGAACAGCGCCGGATCGTTGCGCAGCGGGTGGTAGTCGAACCCCCAGACTGATCGGACGATCTCCTCCTTGGAGAACAGCACGCCGGGCGCTCGGCCGAAGAACACGAGGAAGCGCCGGATCACCCCACGCCGGACCAGGGAGATCTCCTGGCCGCCTCGCCAGAGGACCTCGTGGACGCCGTCGATCGCCAGGGAGCGCCGATCCAGATCGGCGATCTCCGGATCGCCGTCCGCCGCGCCCCGCACGACGCCGTCCGCCGTGACGATCTCGTAGGGCTTGGCGATCCGATCGGAGGCGGATCGCAGATCGAGGTAGACCCTCGCCCTCGCGACGTCCCCGCCGGAGATCTCGCCCGGACCCTCTCCCGCGGCCCCGATCAGGAGCCCCACGACACCGGCGATCTCCACGGCCTGGCCCCGGAGCTCGGCGACGCCCTCGATCAGGCGCGCCAGCTTGTCGCCGATCATGCGCCCGTAGGCGAGGATGGCGACCCGCTCCTCGGGGAGCGCCGGCCGGGTGGCGTCACCGGGCCCCGCGGGGAGCGAGACGTCCTCCCGGCGCAGCAGATCGGAGAGCACGTCGGACGCCCGGTGCAGCCCCGCCTCGTAGTCGATCGGGATCAGGACGCCGTCGATCATCGCGCGATCGAGATCGCCGGTCGCGGCAGTCATGGCGCGGCGCCCCGCGACCGCAACGTCGCCCGTCGCATGCGACGGATCTCGATCGAGGACTCGCGCGTGAGCCCCGCGGAGATCCGGCCGCCGGGGACCAGCGCCGCGGCGCCGGGCGCGACGATCTGGGCGATCTGGCCCAGCGCGCGGCCCGTGTCCCCGATCGGCAACACCGGCAAGCCGACCCCGTCGTCGTCGATCTCGACGACGAAGTCGATCTTGATCCGGACCTGCCGCTTCACCGCACACCGGCCCGCGCGAGCGCGCGCAGATCGTACGCCGACACCTGGGCCTTCCTGGCGGAGGCGAGATCGATCCCGGCAGCCCGGGCGATCGCGCGGATGCCCGCCGCCTCGCTGCCGTCAGCCAGGAGCCGGTACACCTCGGCGAGCGCCGTGGCGAACCCGCGGACCCAGGCGCGATCCGGATGCTCCACCCGTCGCCGATTCCTCCTCGGCTTGGCTCGCCCGAGGAGGTTCAGCTTGGCCAGGACACAGTCGCCGAGCCGGAAGCCGTGCGTGCTCTCGCCGTCGTAGTCCCCGGCGACCGCCGCGGCCGCCAGGGCGCCGATCGCGAACGGCTCGGATCGGCGCGCGAGCCTCCGCCCCGGAGCATGCCGCCCGATGGCAGCGACGGGCGTCACGACCGAGGCTCCCCGTCGACGGACGCCGTCGCGCGACGAGGCTCCACGAGGAGCCTGGCGATCGCCATCTCCCGGATCAGGTCGTCCACCACCTCGTCCCGGACAGCCGATCGCGAGACCGGCCAGGGCTCGTAGCCGCGCATGATCTGCCCGTGGGTGTCGATCAGCTGCACCTGGGGCAGTCGGCCCGGCGCGTAGACGTCGAGCAGCGCGTCGTTGCCGTACTGGCCCGGCAGGACGATCCAGGTGTGCTCGATCGACCACAGCACGCCGTCGACGACCCGGGCCTCGATCTCCTGGATCCCGAGGTAGTGGACCACCGCGCGCGCGAGCTCGTGGCAGCGGACCTCCCGACCCTCGCGATCGAGGTGAGAGGACACGCGGCCGACCAGGGCACGCGCGAGCCGGTACGCCTCGGCGTGGCGCGGGGAGAACACCGCGCGCTCGGTCCACCCGATCACGGTCCCGCCCTCCGCGATCCGGACTGCCTGTCGTGTGTCTTCCGCATGTTCGTTGAACGTACCAGAGCTATACGAAACGCGCCAGCCCAGATGGCCCGGGCCGCGGCGTCACGCCGTGCGCTCGACGCGCTCCACGCTCCGGACGACCGAGCCGTCGGCGTGGTGGGCCTTGAGCGCGTCGATCAGGCCACGGCTGTACTGCAGGTCAATGTGGAGGGAGACCCCCGATCGCAGCACGACCTGGCAGACTCCACCACCCTTGGGCAGCGAGTAGCACTGGACCGACGAAACGTCCCCCAGGAGCAGGATGCCGGCGTCGGTCTCGTACAGCTTGGGAGGCTTGGGCTTGTCGATCTTGGGGCTACGCCGCGCCGCGCGATCGTCCACGACAGCGGAGGCACCGGCCCGGTGGGGAGATCCGGCGCCCTCGCGGGCCTTCGCCGCGCCGTTGGCCTCCGGCGGGGCCGCCGCGCCCTCCGCGCCGTCGCCGTCCTCGTCGATCTCGCTCATGGGATCACTCACTGGGTCGCTCACGGGTCACCTCGGTGTGCTGTGGTGCTGCGGTCGGTCTGGTCCGGATCAGCTGAACGCCGGGTAGGGCCATCGGTAGCCGACGTCCCGGGCGGGGCTCGAGAAGTACCTGTCGCGCTCGTGGCGGACGCGCCAGCCGAGGCGCTCCCAGAACCCCAGGAACAGATCCCAGGCAGGATAGGCGATCTTTCCCGATCCGGACACCATCATCTTGCCCCGGTCGCCTGCTCGGCCTCCGCGAGCTCACGGAGGACGCCGCCATGATCGAGATCGCGCTGGCCGAGCCGGACCCGCTCGGCCGCGCCGATCAGGTCCGACGTCCGGATGCCGCCGGCCGTCCCGCGTCCCCCGGCGACGTCCCGGATCATCGCCGCCGTCGTGGCCTGCTCGACGATCTCGGCGAGCATCGCCCCGCTGATCATGTGGCGGAGCTCGAGCCGGGCCCCGCCGCCGTAGTCCTTGACGACGAGCGCCCCCGGCGTGAAGATCCGATCCGCGACCTCGGTCGCCACCCGATCGCGATCGAAACCGACCTCGATCGGCCGGCCGCGCAGGTGGATCCCGAGGATCTGGATCGCGTCCTTCTGCGACGGCCGGCCCACCCGGACCTTGCGATCGACCCGGCCCTCGCGGGTGACCGCGGCGTCGAGCATGTCGGGCCGGTTCGTGGCCAGGATGAACACCGCCGCGGGCTCGTCGAACCCGTCCATCTCGGCCAGGAACTGCGGGACCGTCGTGGCGTTGATCGAGACGTTGGTGCCCCGCGACCTGTCGCCCAGGAGCGCGTCCGCCTCGTCGAGGAAGATCACGCACGGGTAGCCGTGCTCGGCCCGGAACGCGCGGGCCTCGGCGAACATCGCCCGGATCGCGGCCTCCGACTCACCGAGCCACTTGTTCAGGAGCTCGGGGCCCTTCAGGTACTGGAACCCGCCGGCGGCCACGCGATCGCGTCCGTGGGCCCGCGCCACCGCGGTCGCCGTGGCCTTGCCCAGGAGCGTCTTCCCGCAGCCAGGTTGTCCGGACAGCAGCACGCCCTTGGGCGGACGCTTGCCGTACGCGGCGTAGAGCGCCGGGTGCTGGAACGGCAGCTCGACTGCCTCCCGGAGCTGCTCCTTGGCCTCCTCGTTGCCCCCGACGTCCTCCCAGGTCACCCGGGTCTCCGGGGCCAGGTGGGTCGGCTTGGGTGGGCCCAGCGATCCGATCACGTACACCATGCTCGGGTCGACGATCACCCGCTCGCCCACCGCGATCGGGATCGCCGATCGCACGACCCGCCGGGCCTGGGCGAACTCGACCTCCACGATCCCGGGCGAGACGTCGAGCGCGGTGGCGACGAACCCGGTCGGCCGGGCCTCCGCCATGATCTCGACCACGGCCATCGTGTCGCGGGCGACCAGCACCTGATCCCCGACCCCGGCCCCGGGGTACCGGGCGACCTGGACCAGGCCGCCCATCCCGAGGCTCAGCACCATGCGGCCGGCCTCCGGATCGATCGCGGCCACGACGGCGAGGCCGAGCGGCGCCTCCGAGATCCGGCGCATCGCCGTCTCGAGCTCGGCGAGGCGGGCCCGGGCGGCCAGATCCATCCCGGATTCTGGTGTCGGCGTGTACATGTGAGCATACCCGGACGAATGCGACGGAAAGCGCGGCGCGGCGACACCGTCGCGTTCTTCGGGCACGTAGTGCTTCTTGGGAGGCATCAGATCACGCATGCTTGTATGGTTGTCACCCAACGCTCTTGGCAGGCTCGGCAGGGGCATCAGCTTTCGCGACAGTTTGCAGGGTAAATAGGCAGTAACCCTCGTGCGGCAGATCGTCATCGACCAGGACGAGGCCGTGGCGCTTCAAGGCGACGTTGATCTTGTCGACGACAGCAAGCTGGTCATCATCATACTCGATGCGGACTTGATCCATCTGCTAGCTCCTGTCATGGGCGTTAATCGGACAAGCATGAGATCACGCTCCGATCCCAGATCACCGGAAGACCATCTCCCGGACCTTGCCGTGCCTGTCCTCGACCAGGACGTGACCGCCAGATCGCATCGCCTTGTCCAGGTACACCTCCGTGCCGATCGCCTGCCGGAGCACCTCGGTCATCGAGACGCCGCGACGCCTTGATAGCTCCCGCAGCGCACGGATCACCTCGGGTGCGAAGTTCACGCTCATCTTGACGACGACTCCGCTGGCCATGGACCGTATAGATAGCATCCATACGAGATGCGCGCTACACGCCGCGCGCCCGATCTGGCGCCGATTCCGGACCGACCCCAGAGGAGACGACCACCCACGGACGACGGTCACGCTTCTCAACGGTTACGGGTGGCGTATCGGCAGTCGACTCTCGCAGACCAGAAGAAGTCGTCGGCACAGAGTTCGGCCGACAGCGCCATCACGGAGGGCCATGTTTCGCTCGATAGCGAGACGGATCTGCATCCTTCGACGCAGGCCAGACCAACAACGGGGCCGGAGCTTCGTTTCAACAGGATCACGTCGCCTTGCGCTACCAGTCCAAACGGCACAGTTCGCCGTCGAGCAAAGCGCGACTCTATCGTTTTTCGACCCTGAAGAACGAAAGACAGGTATGGCTCAACGAGCACCGCCAAATGCCATGAGCCCGCTCCGGCGAGATATGCGGACCATTCGCGGTCGGATCGCAGCATCTTCTGAAGGTTCGCCGGCAGCTGTTCCGGACGCAGGGAGTCGCTCATCGCAGCAGGACCTTGATCACGTCCATCTTCGCGTTCATCGACGACTCGATGCCGCTACCGTTGCTCGCGGTCGACTCTCCGGTCTTCACCAGCAGTCGCTGAGCACCGAGATAACCACCGTGGCCAGAGTTGTCGCCCGGCACAGGCCAACAGATGAAGTGTTCGCCACGCTCCAGGGCGCCGAACTTGAGCTTCTGGTCTGATATCACTTGCGACTCCTCGGGTGTTAACCAGATAAGCATGGTCTCGACCATGGTCAGTCGTCCTCCGTGCTCACATAGGGCAAGAGCGCCTGCAGCGCCACCCACTCCTGGACGAGCGGATCGTCGCACGGCAGGACACCGCGACGGATGGCGACGTCGATGTCCTCGGCGTGGGTGCCGTGCTCTGCCAGGAACCGCTGCTCCAGCTCGGCACCCTCGCGGCGATAGTCGGCGAGCGTGAACGGCTGGGCGTCAGACACGGCGAGCAAGTCGTCGATGCGCGCTGCAGACTCTCGCTCTGGAGGCGCGGCGATCCGACCGTGGCCCTCCAGCGCGTCGATCTCGGCCCACGCCCTACGCAGCGCACGGCGCAGCGCCCGAGCGTGCAGCGTCCAGCCGACGCAGGCGACGATCGCCAGTGCCAGGGCGAGGGCGGTCATCGGCCCCCCGATCCCTCTCCGTCCCCTGGACCCCCTGCGCTCGCCTGCCGCTCCGCTACCCGACGCTCGGCTCGCACTGACGCCGCGCGATCACGCTCGGCGACCGCCCGCTGGTGATCCTCGGCCTGCTTCTGGGCGATCTCCGGCTCGAGATCGCCCCGGCCCCCGGCGCCACACGAGCAGGACCAGCGCACCAGGCGGCTCGCCGGCCGGCCAGGGTAGGTCAGCTCGTGACAGATCCCCCCGGTGACGTTGTCGGCCACGATCAGCGAGACCCCGGCGACGTCCTCGTCCCGGCGGAACGCCGAGTCGGCACCGAACCGCCGGACCCAGATCTCCAGCTGGCTGTCGACGACGAGCTCGAAGTCCTCGCCCGTCCCGTGCTGGTGCGACCGCGCCCGCGATCGATCGCTGACGACGCGCATGCGGTACCGCGCCACCGTCATGATCTCGCGCTGACGCCAGACCCCGTCGGCGTCCTGCGCCACCGCCGTCTCCAGGGTGCGGCGGATCGCCATGGCGTCAGTCGACTCCCACGCGGCCCACCGACCCGATCGGCTTCGCGACGACGAACCGCTGCCTGTGGTGACAGAGCGGGCACTCGTGCTCGCGCATCATCGCGAGCTACCTTGCAAGATCGCCGACCCACCCGGTGCCTGGCCATCGATCAGCTCATCGACCAGCGCCGCGACCCTCGCACCGACCTCCTCGATCGACGCCTCGCCGTCAAAGATCTCGACGCGCTCGCCGCGCTCCGTGGCCAGATCGATCGCGGCGCGATAGCCAGCGTCGACGCGGCGCTGGACCTCGAGATCGTCGAACAGCTCCCGGGCGCGGCCCGCATCGACGCGACGCCGGGCCGCGACCGCCGGATCGACCCGGAGGAAGATCGTCAGATCCGGCCGGCGCGCACGCACGTTGAGCTCGGCAACCCAGCGATATCGATCGCGAACATCCCTCGCGGCGCACCAACGATCCGCCCTGCCATCGAAGCCTCCGGTCTGTGGAAAGCTCGCCAGCTCTGACGCCTGGTACGCCAGGGACGAGTGATACCAGCGATCCGACACCACGATCCGGCCAGAGGCCAGCTGAGGCTCAACCTCGCGCTGTAGATGATCCATCCGATCGGCCGCGAACAGGAGCGCCAAGGTCGCCGGATCGATCTCCTGATCGCCGATCGCGTGGCCACCGACGAGGAACTCCCGGAGCAGTCGCCCGATCGGGTTGTCGCTGGGCTCCCGTGTCAGGTGCACCGAACAACCACGCCCCTCGAGGTGTGCGGTGAGGCGCTGCGCCTGGGTCGTGGTCCCCGCGCCGTCGAGGCCCTCGATCACGACGAGGCGACTCACGGGCGCACCGCCTCGCCTCGGCCACCGTCGTGGAGCGACCGGGCCAGATCCTCCGGATCGCCCTCGACCCGTCGCCCACCGGCATCGACCAGGTGCACGCGGCCCGCCGCGATCGCCTGCGCGACCAGCGCGATCGGGAACACGATCGAAAACGTCACGTGACTCGTGTCGTGGCTCATGCTGCCTGATCCTTTCTCCGTCGCTGATCGATCTGCTGGCCGAGCTTGCGCAGCTCGTCCGCGTCCACCGGGTAGGTGAGGCCGTCGGATCCCAGCCGTCGATCGCCGTACCACTCGCGATCAGCGGCGCCGGCCGGCAAGGACCAGTTCCGGCTCCGCCGGTGGAACAGGCCGTGCGTCGTCTTGACCGCGCGGCCGAACGTGACGATCCCACGATCGATCGTCCCCCGGCCGCGCTGCCAGTCCGCCTCCGAGATCCCGGGGATCCCGCGGATCTCGAGCGGCGCCGGCGATCCGTCCTCGCCGACCTCCGCCGGATCGCGGAACGCGTACGTCGTCGGCGATCGGATCTCGAGATCGGTCCACGCGTGCTGATACTCCCACTGCCCCAGATCGTCCCCGAGCGGCTCGGGTGCCTGCCGCGAGGTGTGCCAGAGGCTGTCCGTGTTGCCCAGGCACACCGCGCGGCCGCCCTCGCTCGAGCTCACCGCCGCGCCCGGATGGAGGACGCACGCGGGACGCCCGTCGAGATCGTCGCCGCACGCGCTGCACCGCCGGATCTCTCCCATCCGCTCGGCCTGGGTCAGCCACGCGACGCGCGTCATCGCGCGCAGGTACGCCGACCACTGCGGGTACGCCGAGTCGCTCATCCGCTGGTACGGGATCCCCCAGATGTGGCCGTACAGGTCGAGCGGCTCGTAGGCTCCGCAGCGCTTGGTACAGCCGTTGCGGCAGATGCCGCGCCGCGTGCAGATCTTGACCTCGGTGACGTGGAAGGCGACGCGCTGGCGCTCTGGCCGCTCGGCCAGCTTGCCGGTGAGGGCCTTGGCGAGCCGGCCGATCCAGTTGCCGCGCGGCGTCTTGCGCCCGACCGATCGCCGGATCTTGTACCAGCGCTCGACCAGCGGGGCGAACACCGGCGCCACGTCGTCCCACACCAGGGCGCTGTGCACCGCCCGGAGCTTGACCCTGCGCTCGAACGCGGCGACCAGCTCGGGCAAGACCCACGATCCGGAGAACTCCCCGGTCGGGAAGGTGAGCTGGCCGGCCTTGGTCCAGGGCAGGGGCGGCAGGAAGCTGTCCTCGGGCACGGTGACGCTCACCATGTAGATCCCGGGCCGCGCCTCCTCGAGAGCGGCCCGCGCGTGGTTCGCGCCGAGCTCGTAGCAGTCCCCGATCGGGAGCTCGGCGTGGGCGAGCTGCGCGGGGTACGCGTTGCAGATGTCGTGGTGGGCGCCGGGCCCCGCCGCGAGCGGCCGGACGACCGCGATCCGACCCCCCTTGTCCGCCTGCCGCGCGTGGCGCCACAGGTGGTAGGGCATCTCCGAGTTGGGGATCCGGAGCTCGTCCTGCGCGCTGATCCAGGCCGTCTGGCCCAGCGTGCCCCGGAGCGTGATCTTGTGATCGGCGGCGAACTCGGCCAGCTCGCCGTGGATCCCGTCGTACAGGCGCCGGGCGTCCGCCTTGACGTACTCCTCGAGATCCGGATCGCCCGCGGCCGCCCGCTCGCCGATCTGGCAGTAGCCACCGCACGACCGACCGCACGATCCGTCGCCGCGCCGGCTGCCGGACGACGTGCAGTCCGGCCGACCGCAGGTGCAGCGGCAGACGCACGGCCACGGCAGCCGGGGCACCGGATCGCCCAGCGCCCCGCAGATCTCGTCGAGCGGGACCGGCCAGAGCGAATACGAGTCCCGGAGCGTGAGGCTCCCGATCACGACGCGCGTCACGCGGTGCTGCGATCGATCGACCTGGCAGGGGATGCCGCGGACGCGACAGCGCTCGAGCGCGTAGAGGTTGTCGTAGACGCCGCCGCCGTGGGACACCCAGATCCCGCCGATCCGGCGCAGATCGTCGATCATCTCGTCGCCCGAGTAGTAGACCTTCGCTCGCCGGCCGTCGTACGTCGCCGCGACGGCGAAGCGATCCCAGTCCGAGCACTCGATGTCGAAGGCCCCGCGGATCTGGAACGGCCGGCGAGTCACGGCAGGCGCGCGCCCCATCGCCTAGCTCCCGATCTCCGAGAGGCCCCGGATGATGGTGCGAAGCTCGGCCCGGACGACGTCGCGCTCGCGATCGTCCTCGCACGCCTCCCAGGTCTCCTTGTAGAGCTCCCCGCCGTCGAGATCCTCCTGTAGGTAATAGACGATCTGCGACCGGATCAGCTTGCGCAGGTGATCGTCGCGAGCCGTCTTGGCCGGATCGCCACCCCCGTTGACCCGATCGATCCTCACACCGACACCTCGAACCGGATCGGCTCGTGGTGCCGGTAGCCCTCGATCGCCACGTCCTCGAACGTCTGCGCCAGGACGGGCTTGTCTGCCAGGATCAGCCGCGGCGGGGGCAGCGGATCGCGATCGAGCTGGCGGCGGATCCCGTCTACGTGGTTCAGGTAGACGTGGGCGTCGCCGAAAGTGTGGACGAAGTAGCGCGGGACGAGCCGGCACTCGATCGCGAACATCGACAGCAGCAGCGCGTAGCTCGCGATGTTGAACGGCACGCCGAGCGCCATGTCCGCGGAGCGCTGGTAGAGCTGGCAGTCCAGGTGGCCGTCCGACACGTAGAACTGGAACAAGAGGTGGCACGGCGGCAACTTCATCCGCGGGACGTCGGCGACGTTCCACGCGCACACGATGTTGCGCCGCGAGTCCGGATCGCGCTTGATCGTCTGGAGCGCCTCGCGGATCTGATCGACGCCCCCGGCGGCGTGCCCGTCCACGCCACCGCCGACCGACCACCCCGGCCAGGCGGCGCCGGTATCATCGGCCGGACCGAAGACCCGCGCCCCGCCCCAGTTCCGCCACTGGTGTCCGTAGATCGGACCGAGATCGCCGTCAAGATCCGCCCACTCGTTCCAGATCTTGGTGTGCTCGGCGAGGCCGTCGTGGATGTTCGTCGACCCGCGGATGAACCACAAGAGCTCCCGCACGATCGGCGAGAACGGGACCCGCTTGGTCGTGATCAGCGGGAACCCGTCGCGCAGGTCGAACCGGATCTGCGCGCCGAACACGGACATCGTCCCCGTCCCGGTGCGATCCGATCGCCGGGTGCCCTCGGTCAAGATCCGGCGGAGCAGGCCCAGGTAGGCCCCCTCTCCGACGTCTCGATCGCTCGACGGGACGTGGCCGATCCTGGACTGCTGTGCGCTCGTCGTCTCGCTCATACGGAGATGCTCCTTGGTAAAATCATGGGTGGAGTAACAGAAGTGAAGGGCGCACAGGCTGGGGTCATAGCCACCTCCGCGCGTGCGCCACCGCGGCGCAGAGGTCCGTGAACACGCCGGCCGGCGCCGACTCGAACGGATCCGATCCGTCGCCGCGCGATCGCCGATCGATTTCCCAGGTTACGCAGGCCGAGAGCAGGGCACGGAGGAGATCCCGCTCGACCCTCGCCCTGGCGTCGCGATCCTCGGCGGGCGCGCACGCGGTGAACTCCCGGAGCGATCCGAGATCCCGGATCGCGCGCAGGACCTCGGCCGGGGCCGCGAGGATCGCGCGCTCGACCACGCGCTCTCGCCAGGAGCGGCACGCCGCGTAGAGCTCGCGTAGGTCGACGATCTCCTCCTCGCAGAGCAGATCGCGATCGACGTCGGCCATCGCCGCCGTGACCCGAGCCTCGATCACGGTCATGGCCACGGATCGACCCCCGCCGGGATCCGGGACAGCGCGTCCACCAGATCGAGCGACGCGATCCCCCGGCGATCCCGATCGACGGCAGAACGCGACGACGCGCGACCACACCTGGCAGGCGTAGGTTTCGTCCCAGGAGAAGCGGTCTCGATCGCAGAGGCCGATCAGGATCCGGCAGTCGACCCGGACGAGCGGGGCTGTCCTCGCGCGAGAGATCGCCGAGGAGCGCGCGGGCGAGATCGGCGACGCCTGCCGCGTCGCCTCGCGCCAGCGTCATCGCCTCCCGGCGCGCCCTGTACGTCGATCCACCGCGATCCTCGTCGCGATCGCCACCGACGCCGTCGTCCAGCGACGCGAGCAGGGATCGCAGGGCCCAGCCGGCGTCGGTCACTCGATACCCGCCCTCTGTCCGCTCCATGAGGCCTCGCCTGCGCAGCCAGAGCAGCATGCCGTGGAGCCGGTCCTCGTGCAGATCTCCCCACCGATCGCGCAGGCGTCCGAAGATCTCGGCGGCCGACCCGATCTCGCCACGGCCCAGCGCGGAGAGCATGTCCTCGCGGATCGCCCCGGTCTCGCGCCGCGACGACTGCCGACGATCCTCGCGAGATCGCCGGGCCGCCTCTCGGCGTTCCTGCTCCTCCCGGAGGCGCAGGAACCGGACGGCCGACGACCCGGAGGCAGATCGAGAGATCGGCCCGGGCCCGATCTTGGCCCTCGGCGCGGTCATGGCCACGGAGCGCCTCCCGATCGACGATCGGCACCGACACCTGCGCCTGCACCCGCGCCTGCCGGACCCCACGGGACGTGCGGGGCGAGATCGCAGAGCAACGCGCGGGACCGATCGACCGTGCCGCCGGGCGACCACATGCCAGGCCCCCAGGCGCGGCACAGCCCCGACGGGTGGGGCAACGAGAGCCACCGCGCGCGCTCGAGGGCGTCCGCACCGATCTCCCAGCGCGACAGGCCGCACGGCCGGGCGAGGCCGGCGCGGGACGCGATCGTGAGCGACGCGAAGGCCTCGCTCGCCTTGGTCCCGAGCAGGATCACGACGGGCGACGGGCGGCCAGTCCACGCGGCGAGCTCGTCGTAGAGGCGCGCCGCGGATCGGCGGGCCGCCGTCCTGTCCCACGGCCCGGAGCACAGGTTCAGGCGACGGAACGCGAGGTAGCGATCCTCGTCGACGCCCAGGATCCGGCGGAGCCGGTGCCCGGCCGACCCCTCGGGCCAGCAGTAGAGCGCGAACTCCTCGGCGGGTCCGTACGGGTTGCGCTCTCCGACGAGCACGATCCGATCGGACGCGCGGGCCGGGGCGAAGGGCAGCTCGGCCTCGCCCGGCGCGTCAGATCCGCCAGGTCCAGTTCTTCCAGACATCGCGCGTCCTCCCGATCTCCGAGGAGAAGTAGATGTAGAACTTGGGAATCTTGGTCGCCTGGTAGCGGTGGGCCAGGGCCTCCTCGTCCTCGTCGTCGACGCCGCCGATCTCGCGGACGAGCTCGGCGATGATGAACTCCCACGCGCCGATCTTGGACACGATCGAGTCACCCTCGCCCCGGATCGCGTGGGGGTCCGAGTACACGACGCGGATCTGCGACAGGCGCTGCGGGTTGATGATGGTCTCGAGCGTGAGATCGGATCGGACGAGATCGAGCGCGTGGGCCAGATCGGCGTAGCCGATCGGATCCTGCGGATCGTAGCGACCAACGGCGAGCCAGGGCGTGCGCATGTTCTCGCGCTGCCGATCGGGGAGTGGGCTGCCCTCGTCCCCCTTGTCGCTCTCGACGGCCTCGGTCGTCGCGAGCGAGCACCGGAACACGCTCGCGATGACGTTGCGGATCTCCTCGAGCCAGGACAGGGCAGCGCCCCGCTCGTCGGGCGGACCCTTGGCGCGGCGCCTCTTGGATCGCGCCCGCTCTGCCCGCTCTGCTCGCTCGTAGGCGAGCTGATCGCGGACCCCGATCTCCTCGCGACGACTGCGCCGATCCTCGCGGCGACGACGCCGAGATCGGATCGCCTCGGGGTGGCGGGACAGGCGAGGTCGCTTCGGCACCGGCTTCGCCGGCTGCCCGACGGCGCGCCCCACGGGACGATCGACAGGACGGCCCGATCGAGCAGGCTTCGCCTTCGCCTTCGACTCCGGCTCCGGCTTCGGCTCCGATCCGAGGCCACGCGCCGGATCCTTCGATCGGCGAGGGTCGCCGCGCTCTGGCTTGCGTCGTCGTGGCTCTCCATGCGATGCTTCCCCTGCTCGGGTTGTCTCCTTGGCCCGAACGCCCGCGGGGTTCCTTGGCTCGGTCCCCGCGGGCGCTTCCCTTCGACCGGATCGATCCGGTCGAACGGAAGGAACAGCTCGATCACGTCGTGCTACGCGACGATCGACGCGGCGACGCTCCGGCGGACTTGCCCCGGGCCGTACACGCTGACGCGTGCGCCTGGTCGCCGCCATCGGTCAACCGGGTCTCCTCTTCCCGCGTGGCACGAACCCACGCGCGCGCTGATCAGCCCGTCGATCGGCGTCCCGGGCGATCTGGCGCACCATGCGGGTGCCCCGGTTCTCCGGTTCGCAGATCCCCGTCGGAGACAGAGCGCACGGGTGCCGCGGGGAGCGCTCGCCCCCGTCGTCTACTACCCATTCGCAGAGCTCCCGACAGTGCTGACAGCGAGCGCGCAGGATCACGCGCTCGCGTCCTCGCCTCCCTCTGGAGCCGCGTGCGTCGCGCCCTCCGTCAACTGGTTGGTCGACACGTCGATCACCCCCTTGGGCAGCTCCCGGCGGGCCCACATGGCCGAGCGATCCTTGTTGACCACCGGCGGCCCCTTGACCATGTAGTTCGCGACGCGGAACGCCGCGTTCGATCGCGACTTGACGTCGGGACCGCGCACGATCGAGACCTCGTCACCGATGAACGGCGGCAGCTTGGCGTCGAGCTGCACGCTCGACAGGATCGACAGTCGCATGTTGCCGTGCCGGGCCTTGAGGATCCAGGTGTGCACGGTCCGCGTCACGTCCTTGCCCGTGGCCGGATCCTTCTGGGTGAAGTCGGTGTCCGGCCCGTAGCCTTCCAGGATGCCGACGATCCGGTCGCCGGGCTCGAGCGACTTGATCTGCGGCGCAAACTCCGACTTGTCGTCGTTCATGAACTCGGCGATGTCGGCGGGCGACATCTGGGACAGCATGGTCTCGCTGCCCTTCTGCAGCGTGACGTCGGCGTCATCCCGCGTGATCGTCTGTGCCTCGCCTCCGGACGCATTCGCGACCGCCTTCTGACTGTGGGCCTGCGTGGTCGTCGTCTTGGGATTCCCGTTACTCATCTCGTTCTCCTTGGTTTCATTCTCTCTTGCGTGATCAGGCTCTTGCGTATCTACGGCGCAGCATCGCGCTGCAGATACGCCAAAAAGATCATCCGTGACGTGACACCCCTGCCCGACGCCACTCAGCCACTACCTGCTCGTCATGCGAACCACTTCGCGCGCCTCGGCGACCGTCGCCACCGGGGGCGCCGTCTCACTTCCGCCGGCCGAGGCAGCGATCCGCCTGGTCGAGGTGACGACCCTGCGATCAGCCGCTCGGCGACGGAGGCGCCGGGCCTCGCGATCGCGGAGGATATCCGCGCACGACCATCATGGAGCGCTGCCCGCCCGCGCGTCCGATCGCGCGCCATACCTACCGTCGCCGTGGCTGCTACCGCCATCGCCGCCGTAGCCGTAGCCGTCGGCGCCGTCACCATCGCCGTCACCGTCGACCGACCGGAAGTTACCGAGGATCGGATCCGGATCGGAGTTGGCGTCGAGCGATCGCTCGTCGGTCACCCGGCGCGGCCAGGCCGATCGCTGGACGACGAGACCGTCGCTGATCTCCTTGGTCTGGCTCGGACCGGCGTTCCAGTCCGACGACGTCGGTGGGTTCACCAGGCGCCGCACGTGAGGGTTGCCGATCCCGCCGATCCGGTTCGTGATCAGGTGCCAGGCGGCCGATCCGCCGATCTCGATCAGCACGCACGATCCGACGGGGTACGCGGAGAGCCGGCTACCGTCGACCGGGAGCGAGGATCCCTGGATCCCCTTCTTGGACTTCTTGCCGCCGCTCATGACGACGACCCGCCGATCAGGAGGAGCTCTGGCACGAAGCCGCGCCCGGCGCCCCTGGAGTTCACCGAGCGCGGGGCAGACACCTCGTGGAGCGCGAGGCCTGCGTAGATCTCCCGGGCGAGGGGCACGTCGGGCTGGGAGACCATGACGTCTACACCTCGCGCCACCAGCGCCAGGACGCGCTCGGCCAGCAGACGGTGCGCGGCCTCGTCGAAGCCACCCGCCGCGTAGCCGACGAAGTTGGCCGTCTTCGACGCGGGCGGGTACGGCGGATCCACGTAGACGAAGTCCCCGCGCTCGGCGCGATCGAAGATGACCGCGTAGTCCTCGCAGCAGATCTCGGCCCTCCGGAGCGCCGCCGACGCGGCCAGGAAATCCCCGAGCGACGGGTAGCCCGGATCCCCGGCGCCGCCCGGGCCGAACTTCCCGCGCGGCACGTTGAACTCGCCACGGGAGTTCACCCGCCAGAGTCCGTTGTAGCAGGACTTGTTGAGGTAGAGGAACGTCGCGGCCCTCCGGGCAGCGGGCCACGCCGTGCGCTCCGCGTTCCACGCCGCGCGCACGTCATAGTACGCGGCGAGCGGCGTCCGCACGATCAGGAGGCCGAGCTCCCGACAGACCGCGACGGGATCTCGCGCGAGCTCGCGGTAAAACTCGATCAGCTCTACCGAGCTGTCGGACACGATCGCCCGCGGCGGGGCGATCCGGAAGAACACCGCGCCCCCGCCGCAGAACGGCTCGAGATAGCGGCGGTAGCCCACCGGGACCCGGGAGACGATGTCGTCGAGTAGCCGCGTCTTGCCGCCGGCCCAGCGCAGGATCGGGACGGCTCGATCGCGCACGAGGCGGAGCTGGCGCTGGGCCCGAACAGGAGCGACGGAAGCGACGGGAGCGACGGGAGCGACAGGCACTACCGACGCCGCCGGCGTCGCCGGCGCCGCGGCCATGGCGTCCGGGATCGCTCGGATCACGCGGCGACTCCCTCGGCCCCGAGCTGGCGCCTGCGCTCGTCGATGAGGTCCCGGATCACCTCGCTGACGTTGCCGTCCTTGCCCTGGCGGGCCCACCGGCGGAGATCGATCGTGTCCTGGCGGGACACGCGGACCAGGACCAACTTGCTGAGCCGCCTGCGGGACATGTTATACACGTGTAATACAGAATCTCGCGGCCCGTCAAGCCAGGGCGCGATCGATCTTCACCGCCGCGCCGCGATCTGGCACAACCATCGGAATAACCAAGCGTGAGCGAGGCGTACCTTCGCGACAGATCTCCACGACCCTCCCACGCCTCTCCACGTCACTGCGGCCTTACTCGGAAGGCGAGGCGAGCATCACCATGGACGAACTACGAGGCACCCGATCATGACGAGGACCACCATCTTGCACGGACGACCCGATCGCTATCAGGAGGTGGATCGCCAGGACACGCCCGAGGCCGCGGAGGCGAGGGTGTCGCTCAAGCTCGCCGCCGAGGGCTACAACGCCTCGCGTTACGGCGCGGACGCCGGCGGACGCCTGACTGCCGCGGCGCTGTTCGTCCTGCGCGGCCGCGCCATCTACTACTACGGCCGGCTCAACCGGATCGATCTCCGATCCCGGCTGCCCGGCGATCTCCGGGAGCTCCACGTCCACCCGCTCATCGATCAGACGTTCGCCACCCTCCAGGTCGCCGCGATGACCTACTCCAACACCCGCAACGGGGTGGACGCGCACCGCGAGTTCACCGGCGCCGCCATCGCCGAGCTCTGCGCGGCCGCCGTCGCCTACGTCGACGCGCTCCTCCAGGTCGCGACGGACCATGAGGGCCCAGGCGACGCTCATCGCAGATCCAGGCGCAGGAGCAGGACGTCATCGTCGAGCGCCCTGCCGACGATCGACAGCGACGACGTGCCGATCGAGGACGATCCGGGAGACGGCGCGTGACCCGCATCCCGCCCGCCCCGCCCGACCTGCCCGATCGCGCGTCCACGGCACCCCCGACGCCACCAGCGCCGCCGACCGAGCCCGATCTCGTGGTCGTCCTCTCGGTCGAGGACCGGCCACGGCTCCAGCGCTGCGTCCGGGACATGATCACGGCCGCCCTCGAGCCGTTCCGCGCCGTCGTGGCCGTCGCGTCGTCGGTGGAGGACGCCGTCGCGCTCCTGGAGAGCATCCGGTTCGATCTGGTGATCTCCGACTACCAGCTCGGCGCGGATCACGGCGGCCAGATCCTCGACTACCTCCGGAAGGCCAGGCCCCAGGACGTCGAGAGGTTCGTGTTCTTCACCGGATCGGACGAGGCCCGGGACCTGCACCACAAGGTCATCGACAAGGGGATCCGCGTCAGCGAGTTCATCTCCCAGCTCCGGGCGCTGACCCGGCGCCAGATCCCGTGGCCGCCGCCGTGGTGGCCGCCGCCGTCGCCGTCGTCGAGCAGCAACGACGACGGCGGCGACGGGAATAACCCCATCGACTACGTCGTCATCCCGGCAGAGGGAGCATCGCACGCCATGACCAGACACTTCTTGCGGATCCGCGGCAGCGCCGATCTCGTCGAGCTCGGCCTCGCCACCGACGCCGACGAGCCCGGGGCACGCGCCACCGACGCCTGCGACGCCTGCGGCGCCACCGTCGACGAGGATCAGAACCTCACCCATGGAGCGTCGTGCCCTGCCGCCCGGACGCAGATCGTCCAGGCAGCCGCGGACGTCGCGATCGACGGGACGATGGACTTCCCCATGGCCCTCCGGATCCACTTCGCCCGCGAGTTCGCCCGCGAGACGCTGGGCACCGAGGACGCCACGGCCCAAGTCGAGCCCGCGGACGTCGCCGCCCGGCGCGCCGACCTGATCGCCGGCTACCTCGCCGGCTACCGCCGCGCGAGCCAGGAGGCACGCCAGATCGTCCGCGACCTGCACCGCCGCGCCACCTCGGCGATCGACGCCTGGGCCTGCGCGCCCAGGGAGCCGACCGTCGAGACGATCGCCGAGGCCACGCTCGAGGAGGCGTGAGCGTGCTCGTCCCCGAGCTCGGCCTCGAGAACACGCGGAGGAACCGTCGGTGGCTCGCGATCTTCGGCCAGCTCGCCGAGTTCGGCGGATCGCAGGAGCAGAGCGAGGCCGTCGCGTGGAGCGTCCTGGTGACGCTCGAGGCCCTCCGGCGCGCGAGGACCAAGCGGCGGCGGAGCGCCGTCGTCGACGATCTGCGGGACGATCTGCGGGAACTGCTGTCCGGAGATCAGGCGAGCCTCGATCGCCTCGCCGAGATCATGGAGCGCACGTACCTCGACACCAAGTGAACCACCCCCATACAAGATCAGCACAAAACATGTGGGTCACACGCATCATCGGAATACGCAACAGAGCCTCTCTGTGCGGCTGGGACATCATCATCTCCGACGGTGGAGGCTACCTACACGTACTGTTCAAGCCGCCGCCAGACTCCGGACCTTCTTCCACCAATATCCGTAGAGCCAGTACCCGACACCCTCTTGATTCCGAGTCGTCTCGCGTACCAGATCCCGTCCTGCAGCACGGCATGACACTCCTGCGATCTGCCGAAGAACAAGAACAGGCCGCCAGGAACGCCAATCTCGATCTCCTATGCGACGCATGCGCCTCCGTCTGGTTCACCGGAAATCGCAACACGAAAGGCCACGCGCCGACCTGCGCGACGACGCCAGCGCTCCGTGCACAGATCGACATGTCGATCACCCGACGCGAGACGAGTACATGAACGTCTACCGCGACAGCGCCGCGCACCGCATCTTGGCCTACCTGATCAGTGCCGGGCCGTCCTCTGCCCAGATCCTCGGGGAGCGCGCGTTCCTCGGTCGTCGAACCCGCCAGAACGGCCGGATCGGCGCGAGCCAGGGCGGCGGCGACTACGCCGCGCAGATGCTCCTGGGCCGCCTCAAGCGAGCCGGGATCGTGCAGCACGCGTCGAGCGGCGACTATGACGGCTGCTCCCTGTGGGAGATCACGACGAAGGGGAGGAAGATCTTGCAGCACGATCTGCGGCCGGCCAAGCGTCCCGTCCGCCACGCGATCCGCCTCGAGCCAGGTCAGGCGATCGAGATCCAGCGCGATCCGGGCGCGGCCTGGGAGCCGGCCGTCTACCACGGCGCGGTGAGCGCCATGGATGATCGGCCGTCTCGGCGCGGGTGGCACACGGTCGACCTGCCGAGCTCTGCGGCGCCGCGGATCGACACCTTCGCCGGCCGCGAGTACCCGAGCCGACGCCTCGTCGTCCCGACGCGCCGGATCCGGCCGCGCGAACAGGTGGACCGATGACCCGATCTCGACCGTCCCTCGGATCCCCTGATAAGATCCCGACCATGATGGAAGGGACGCTGAAGACGCGCGACGGCAAGCTCTACGTGCTCTACGTCTACGACGAGAGCGACGCGCCGTTCCGGCAGTGCAGCTGGTGGCGCGTGACCGAGACCCACGGCACCGGCTACGGCGATCGCCCCGAGGCCGGGAACCTCGCGACGTCGACCGGCGGCGGCCAGTGGCGAACCCGCAACCCGTCGACGCATCGATCGACCGGATCGGTGTCCACCGGGACCGGATCGACACGGGCCGAGATCGTCGAGCGCGTCGACGTCCCACCGCCGACGACCGGAGGGAAACAGCTACGCTGGCGAGACGGCCGCTGGGAAAAGCTCCTCGCGATGGGGTGGGTCCCGGCGGGCGAGGGCAAGCCGAAGAAGGCGCCCCAGGCCAGGCCACCGCACAAGGCCAAACGCCAGCTCGACGCCGAGATCGATCAGATCCTGGCAGGAGCCGGGCACGATCTCGAGCCACGCGACATCAGCCCACGCCTCTCCCGTAGAGCGAAGTGGAACCTCTACGACGAGGATGGCCGCTTCCTCGACGACGTCTCCGCGTACAGCGCCGAGGAGGCCCTGCGCTTGGCGGGCGGCCCGGGCGTGGCATCGGCCCGCCTGTCAAGTCGAGGCGGTCGCTGACGATCTGCCCTGTCGACTAGGTCGCCTCGACGATCGCGCGGATCCCGAGCTCGTCCGGATCCCGGCCGAAGCGGATCGTCCGCTTGGGCGCGCCAGGCGTTGGATCGAACTGCCGGATCCGGATGTAGTGCTCCGTGCGGTGGATCTTCTTGACCGAGAAGCCATGTCGCCGCGCCCAGGAGACCGCCTGGCGCTCGGTCCACTTGCCCGCGTCGAACAGCAGCACCTGCACCCGGCTGCCGCGCCACGAGCCCGTCGCGCGACGACCTGACCTCCCGGCGCTCGATCCCCGAGATCGGGCCTGCGCTGACGTCCACGGCAGATCGTCGACCACCGAGGCGATCTCGCGCTCTATCTGGCTCCGCGGTGGCATGCGATCGGCCGTCCTGTCGTCCGGCCACGACCGTACCACAGCCGCGGCACGCGGCCCCGGCGCGTCAATCGCCGTCGGGGTCGGCCTCGGCGCCCTGCACTCGACTCTCCGGGCTCATCCCCAGGCCCATGCGCCCCAGGAACCTGCCGAGGTTCAACACGCAGGCCTGGTGGAGCGGAACGGAGGATCCGACCGCACCGCACACCATCTGCCGGGCGTCCATCGCCGTCACGTAGGTCACCGGCAGGGCGAGAGATCGCGCGTCGTCGCGCGGCGGCGAGACCCCCTTGCGATGGCGGACCGATCCACGATCCGCGCGGCTCGGCAGATCCGCCGGCATCACCGACTGGATCCGATCCGATCGATCGGATCGGGGCCGCCGCGCGATCGCCTCGTCAAGCCGTCCGAGCTGGACCGGGAACACCCGGGGACCCTGGAGGGCGACGCCGCAGAACGCCATGTCCGGACGCCGGGCAGACTGGACGTGGACGCAGATCATCGCGCGCCAGCGAGCGAGGCAGTCCGGGCACGGGACGACGGCGCAGGGCGGCTTGCCGCACAGCGTCCGGCCCGGCGCCCACGGGTGCCCGAAGTGTGCGAGGACGCGCTTCACGAGCTCACCGAGGAGGGCCAGAGCCACCAGACCACCGCGAGCGCCGCGATCGCGACGGCGATCAGCACCCACCAGGCCAGATCGCCCGGCACGCCGGCGCCGCCCGACGCCGCGGCACGGCGCAGCGCTGGACGGACGTCCAGGATCGCCGACCGTCGAGACGCCAGGCACGGACACAGGCAGGGCCAGGGCCGGGAGCAACCAGGGCAGGTCATGCGACGACGCCCTCGGCGCCCTCGACGATGGACATGACCACGGTCATCGACCGCGTCATGGATCTCCCTCCCCCGTCTCTCCGGGATCACCGGGATCGAGGAGCTCGAGCCATCCCGGCGGGACCGAGAACACGACGGTGTACTCGTCCTCTGGAAATCGATCGGAGAGATCGGCCGTCGTCTGCGACGCGTCGATCGAGGCATCGGCCGAGGCGTCGGTCGAGGCGTCGACCGACGCCACGATCGGCGTCGTGGTCAGCGTCGGGCCGTCCGCCCCGGAGCTCTCGCCGGCGATCTCCTCGCCCGCGAGGTGGGCCTCCCGGGCCGATCGGAGCTGACCCGTGTCGACGGCCTCCGTGGAGCACCAGCCGCACGTGCACCGCAGCTGGCAGCGATCCAGGACGCCCGCCTGGCCACGCCAGACTTCCCGGACGACGTGGGCGGCCGCGACGCTCACCTGGGCCTCTGGAGCCGAGCCAGGCCCAGCTCGGCCGCGCGGAGCGCGACCCGGGCGACGTCCGAGACCTTGCCGGGGTACCGATCGAGGAGATCCCGCGCGTCGCCGGCCGCGCGGCGCAGATCCCCGATCGCGTCCTCTCGCTCACGGGATCCCCGCGGCGCCGAGGTCGCGATCGAGAAGCGCGAGCTCGCCCACCCGATCGCCTCGAGTACGGCCTTCAGATCTGGGGCTGCGGTCGCCGTCGTCATGTGGACCACCTCCTCACCGGGAGGGATACCTCGACTGTCCGGGCGCGGCCAACCAGGACCCGAGCCCGGACCATGGCGGCCTCCGCGCCGTCACCCACCGCCCTCATCGCACATGGCCCGTGGTGACGATCTGACGAAGCTTGCGGATCTCTTCCTCGTCGAGCTTCATCTGCTTATCCGCGGTGATCATCTGATCTGGATGCCCGGACTCGGCCGGGACGAAGTCGTCCACCTGCGTCAAGAGGAACGCGTACACGCGTGACGCGTCCAGGCGAGAAAACTCGAGCGGCAGCGAGATCACGACGAACCGGCCGCCGCTGATCTTGCACGTGTACGAAGCGTACCCGGGCGATGTCCTGCTCGTCATCGTCGCCGCCGCCGGACGAGGCGACGCCGATGGGCCCCGGATCGAGCCCGACGCCTCGGATCCGGGAGCGACGACCCGGACGTCGACCCGAGCGTCAATCGGAGCGTCGATGCCAGGATCGATCGGCGCCGCGACCTCGCGCGACACGTCGCATGGCGGATCGCGATCCTCCCAGGCCTCGCACCACAAGCTCTCCAGACGAGAGAAGTCGCGCGACACGTAGGCCAGGTAGGACCACTCGTCCCTCGTGGGGAGGTCAGCGCCGGAGAGCCAGGACGCAACGGCGCCCTCGGTGGTCCGGCACCGACGGGCGATGTACGCATTGGCGTAGTTGCGATCCCGGAACTTCGATCTCAGCGACTCGGCAAACCGCTCGCGGGGCGACGACGTCGGCGTCGGCGACGGCGACGCAGGATCTCGCTCCCGATCGGACAAGACGACGGCACCACGTGTATCGACGACAGGCATGGCCTGCTCCTCCTTGGGACCTGGACGCAAGATCGAACGCGCCCCCGCGAGCGATGATTTCCAAAAAACGCAGCTCAGGGATCGTCCACCGGCGGCAACACGTCCTCGCCCGGAGATCGCGCCGGAGGATCGACGGGCGCGGCGCTCGCCGGCGACACCCGCGACGGATCGACGCCGATGCTGTCGATCGCGTCCGGCCACACGCTCGGAGAGAACGGCACGCAGCGCGTACCATGGGCCGCACCCCCGACGCAGGCCACCGATCGCCAGCCCTGGCCTACGGCGGCCTGCTGTAGCACCATCATGACGACGAACTGGCCCAGATCCTCGCCCTCGAAGACCGAGCGGCCGGTCGTCAGGACGAACCGCGCGCCGGGGTACCGACGATCCACCAGCGCGCGCGCCTCGGACTCCGTCGTCAGCTCGACGATCTCGCCCGAGGCGGCGTCGACGACCGCGAACTCCTGGCTCGTCCGGGCGAGATCGCACAGGTAGTACCCACCGTCCGGAGGGGAAGGGGCCGCCGCCTCGGCGCGCCGATCCTGATCCGGCGCCACGTCACCCGCCCTTCCGCGGCGCGCCAGGACGACGCTTCCGACGCGATCGACGCGGCGATCGCGCCGCGTCGGCCGGCACGGCGATCGCCAGCGGAGGACCCTCGTCGATCCCTGGCCCGGCCCCGACCCCCGCGTGGCGCAGCACGATCTGGCGCGCCCACGTCGCGGTCGCCAGGAACGACGCCTTGGCCGCCGCCACCACCGCCGCCCGCTCGTGAGGCTGCAGCTTGATCTGGAGGACGTACTTCGGCTTGGGAGAGCCGCGTGAAGCGGCGCCGTCGTCCGCGATTCCGGGCGATACTATGACCATATGACGACTATACGTTAGCAGTCGCAGTAGTTCAACTACCCACGTTCGCCGCGATCCGGATCCCGCGGATCGCACGAGACGCACGAGACGATCATCCGAGACGACTTGTGCTCGAGGAGCGCGATCACCAGGCGATCCAGCGTACCACCGGGCAGCGCGGAGGTGAGCGCCTGCGCGATCGCCCGCGCGTCCTGCTCGAACCTGGCCGGCTGGCCACGATACTCCTCCTCGGAGCGCGAGCTCGGAAACTCGCCCAGACCGCCGATCAGGATCGCCACATCGGGGATGACCTGGGCCGGCGACGTCGGCTGCGCCCTGGCCACCGAGACGATCTCGGCCGTTTCGAGGAACAGGATCGAGGTAAAGTTCAGAGCAGCCATCGTATGTACGTTGACCATACGACGGCCATGGCCACCCGTCAACTTCCTGGCGTAGGATGCTACCCGCATGACCAAGGCCGCACCGAATCGACCGATCACCCTCCGGCTGACGATCACCGCCGAGGACACCGACGGCATCCTGTCCACGGACTGCCTCACCCTGGAAGACGGCGAGACCGACGAGGACCTCCTCGCGCGCGCCGCGCTCCTCCTGGAGACCGTCCGGATCGCCTCCGAGGTTCCGCCGCGGCCCACAGAGCAAGGCAATCGGGCCAGCTTCGCCTGGCCCGGCGTCCCCGACGATCAGCGGGGTCCCCACGGCAGCCTGGCGCGCCTGGAGATCGACCGTGACGCGCTGTCAGCGCTCGAGGTCCTGGTGCAGACGGCCGACGCGTGGGTGATCCTCGGCGACGCTGTGCTGGCCGGGCTCGGCACGGTGTGCGGCGCCGTCGAGTCCACCGAGAGCCTCGACGAGGCCACGCGAGATCGCCTCCGCCGATACGCGTCGTCCGACGTGACGCCGGTGGTCGAGACCGCACGCGGCCGTGCCGCAGTCTCGGCGCTGCTCGCCGCGATCGAGCCCAGGACCCACCAGCGATGAGCAAGCTGACCCAGGGACGGCGACGGCATGACACGATCGAGGGCGACCTGCCCGACGAGATCAGGCCAGGCGACTACTGGAAGATCCTCGATGCGAGCGGAGCGCCGAAGCAGTCGACCTACACGTCGAACCTCACAGGGACATGCTGGCACCTCGCCGTCCCACTCGGACGCGGCGACGAGGCGTATGCGCTCGCCAACCTGACGGCGCACACGGTGCGCGAGCACGCCGATGGGACGATCAGCGTCCTACCCGGCGACGGCTCGAGCAACTCGATCCTCGTCACGCGCCGACCAGGCGAGACCTGGCACGGCTATGTCCGCGACGGCGTCCTAGAGGGGGACGGGTGACCGACCAGACAGACACGATCCCGGCCCACCACAGAACACGAGCACCGTCCGATTCAGCTGAGCGATCCAGTGCAGTCCAACCCGCCGCACGCCGGACAGTCGCCCGGACGATCCAGGAGTCCCCGACCCCGATCGTGCAAGAGTCTGGCGGCGACGGGATCTCGTCGCCAGATCGAGTCCGGATCGCAGCCGTTGTGCTGGCCACCCGCGGCGCGCAACGCGGACCAGATCGGCGCGCAGATCGCGTCGTGGATCAGATCAGGGTTGCGACCACAGGACGAGCACTCGAGGGCGAGGATCCGGACGTCGCGCACCTGGCACCTCCGACCCGTGTCGACGAGGCTCATCGTCCCGACGCGATCGATCACCAACTCGCGCAGCCCCGCGCGCGATGCCGTGGGCGAGCACGCCTTGTGCTCGTCATGGAAGTCTCGGATCCATCGGTGGAGCGTCTCGTCGAAGCCGACCGGCACGCGGGACGGATCCGGGGCACCCTGGAGCGAGAACGGCGCGCACAGTCGGACCTCCGCGCCGCACCTCGTGCACACCCGCACGAACTCGTCCGTCGCCCGATCGACCCTCGTCCCGATGTGATCTGTCGCCTCTTCGGCGAGTTCGGCCATCGCGCGCTGCGCCTCACTCCGGTTCATACGATCGAGTCTATCACCGGCCGTCCAGATCGCGATGCAGACCGATCACGCCACCGGCCTGAAGGAACGCGCACAGCCGGAGCATCTCGGCGCAATCAGACTGCAGCCCGCCGCCGACGACGCCAGCGATCGTCTCGCTCATGAGGCTACGCTGTAGGAATACGAGGCGACAGAGGACACACATGTCCTGATCTGGCGCCACGTAGAACTCGACGCCGTTGATCTGAAACCGGCAGGGCCCACGCTGGATCCGGATCTCGTATCGAACCTCGGCTGCGACGCTCACCCCGGGATCGCTCACGTCGGATCGGCCCCGACGAGGATATCATGACCAGGGCACCCGGTGTCGTCCGACCAACCCTCGCATGGATCGCGCAGCGGGTTCGGCACCCACTTCGCGCCCGTCGCGAAGCGCGCCTCGAACGCCGCCCGGAGCTCCTCCACGCTGGCGAACGTTCCGCCGCGAGGGCGAAACATGTGGAATGGCAAATGTGAATCGATGAAGTGCCGAAACTCCTCCAGGTTCACTTGCCCATGGTGATACCTGGTCCACTTAGGTTCACTCGTGTAGTCATACTGAGGACAGCTGTAGCTACTCTTCACCAGCAAACAGGCAAAGTAACACTCCACGTCTGTCGCGACGGCCAGCGTGCCGGCGATCTTGGGCGATCCATCCTCAGAGACGGTCAGCGCGCAGGACAACGGGTACTCCGGAACTTTAGGATCTTGACCAAAATATCCCTCGATCGCCCTGGAAACTGCATGCTTGCACGTCGCGCACGTCGATGGTGGTCTGGTCATGAGCGAAGGAACGCTCTGGCTCGTGATGCTATTTCCCGTTCATCGCTCATCGCTAGATCACCAGCAGGAGCCGCTCGGACGCTCGCGTGATCGCCGTGTACAGCCAGCGCCGGGCGGTGTCCGCGTCGAACCGGCGCGACTCGTCGAACACCACCACGTCCGGCCACTGGCTGCCCTGGCTCTTGTGACACGTCAGGTGGTAGCCGTAATCGAACTCCTGGCGCTGTCGCCGGCGCGACTCCGCAATGTCGTCCTCGCGCCCCAGGAAATGGTGGGACCACGAGCAGACCGATCCCGCGATCTCCGAGACGCCGTCGTCGGACGAGAGCCCCATCGTAACCGCGGTCTGATCCTTGGACACGGCCGACGTCTCGACCCGCCACGTCGACCCGTTGAACAGGCCCGCCTCGCGCTCGTTCCGCAGGCAGACGACCTTGTCCCCGGCCACCGGCAAGAGTGACTGCGCCGCGAGCCCGAGGATCAGGCGGTGCTTGGCGTTGAAGCGGTGCCGCGTCTTGTTGGTGCCGACGATCACCTGATCCGCGGACAGCATGCGACGCCAGATCGCCTCGCCCGGCATGTCGGTGCGGAAGCGCACCTCGCAGTCGCCCGCGCGGGGCTGCCAGTCCGCCGGATCGCCACCCTCCCGCACGAATGTCGCGAGATCCAGGATCCCGGACTCTCGAGCCTGGCGGTGGACCTCGGTCAGCATGACGTCCGGATCGTCGGCAGCGAAGAACCCCGCGCCGCTGACCGGCGGCAGCTGCGCCGGGTCGCCGATCACGAGCACCTTCTTGCCGAAGGACAGGAGATCCCGGCCGACCGCCGCGTCGACCATGCTGCCCTCGTCGATCACGATCCCGGCCGCGTGCTGCAGGGGGCTGTCCGCCCACCGGCGAAACCCGATCCGGGGCCGGCCCTCCAGATCCGTCGTCGCCTGGGTCTCGTCGGGACGGTAGATCAGGGAGTGGATCGTCTGCGCACCCGCGCAGCCCAGCCGCCGCATGACCAGGGCCGCCTTGCCGGTGTAGGCCGCGAACAGCCACCGGCGACCCGCGTCGGCGACCAGGTCGCGGATCAGCGTCGTCTTGCCGGTGCCGGCGTAGCCCCACAGGCGCAGCACCTGCGGGCCCGGCGCCCGCATCCAGCGATCCACGACGAGCGCCGCGGCCTCCTGATCGGACGTCCTGCGGAAGGGGACGGAGTCGGTCGCGCTGCTCGCCAGGGTGGACATGTCCGAAGACTATACGATGAACAGTCACCGCGCACGCAGACCGCGATGCGAAGGCGAGATCGGCCCGCGCCGCAGCGCTACGGCGCCGCGACGCCTAGGCCGCGCGCGTCCGCTGCCACCAGGCGCCACCGAAGGCGCCGGCGGCCGCGCCGAGCGCGAACGGCAGGAACGCGCCGGAGCTCGCCGTCGGCGCACCGGCCGCAGGACCGTGCGCGGCCAGGTAGGCGTCCAGGCCGCGGCCGCCGAACGATCGCTCGGCGAGCAAGAACGGCGAGCCCGGATCCGACACGTCGATCACTGCGAGGTAAGAGATCGATCGCGGATCGACGTGGTGCACGTAGCGCACCGCCTCCATCCGGCTGTCGAACGGCACGGCGAACTGACCGTGCGCAGGCGAGAGGACGAACACCACCGCCTCGCCAGATCCGTGCGTCAGGCGCGCCCGGGCCGCGCTCGACGCGGCGAGCTCGCGCAGGTAGTCGAGATCTACGCCCGAGAGTCCGACGGAGGTCGCCGGGTAGCCCGGCCCAGGCGAGCCCGGCGGCGGACCGTCCGCGGACGCGCGCTGGATCTCCGACAGGATCTGCATCGCCCGCGCGGAGGCCGAGTCGCCGGCCTGCGCCGCCTGCTGGATCTCTCCGATCTTGCGGGCCGAGTCCAGATCGCCGGCGCTGGCGCTCGAGGCCAGGCTCTTGAGCGTGTACGCCGCGGCGGTCTGCGTGATCGCCTTCTCGGCATGCGTGATCGCCTGGGCGACCTTGGGATCACCACCGGACGCCCGATGCGCGTCCTGCTTGGTCTTCTCGAACAGCATCGTCGGATCGCCGCCGGTCTCCGCGCTGCTGTCGATGATCGGCCCCGTGAGCCGGGACGCCGCCGCGCCGGCCGCCGGCCCGCCGTACGCCGTCGCGACGGCGGTCGCCGCCACGGTGACCGCCTGCTTGAGGCCAGGCACCTTCTGGATCGTCTTGGCGACCGCCTTGTGGAACCAGGTCACCGGCGTCGACACGGTGCGGTAGGCGCTCTTGAGGCTGTCCCAGAAGCCGCCGCAGACCTCGCCGACGTGCCTGTCGTAGAGCGCGCCCACGAGGATCGCACCGGCGGACTTCACCGCGTTAGCCGTCTGCGCCGTCATGTCGCGCACCGCGGCCTCTGCCGACGGCGCAGAGCCGCCCCGCCACGCGTGGGCGCGGGACGCCTTCTCGGCGATGTCACAGAGCAGGCTCGACAGATCGACCGACGTCTCGTGACGGCGACCGTCGACTAGGATCGAGACGTGGAGCCGGAGATCGGGCCCCATCGTCATCTGGCACGCGAGGCCGTCCGCGCCCGGGGCCAGCGCCGCGACCGCGGCCCCCACGCTCTCGTCGGACTCGTACTCGTAGGACGCGTAGGACGGTTGACCGTAGGCATAGGGGTACGCGTACGGCCAGGGCCAATCCCAGCCCCAGCCTCCCCAGCCGCCCCAGCCACCGCCGCCGCCAAAGAACCTCCGACCGCGACCACCGCCGCCATGGCCTCCGCCGCCGTGTCCGTGCCTGCCGATGAGAGCGCTCATGCGATGTCTTCTCCCGGTGATGAAACAGCCGGTCCCCACCGAGGATACCACGACTCCGGGCCCCTCGGATCCCTCTCAGGTCACCGCGACGCCCAGCGCGTAGCCGGCGCGATGCCACGCCTGGTTGGACAGCTGGCGCTGCCATGCGTTCTCCGAGGGCGCCCAGACGAACCCGGCCGAGCGGAGGCGCTTGCGGAGCGCCTCGCTGGGCTTATCCGAGAACCGGATCTGCGTCCGGTTCCGATCCTTGTCCTCGGAGATCGTGAAGTCCAGGCCCTCCACCTGGCCGTGGATGGGTGCCCTCTCCGGCGCCGATGCCGCCGCGGTGAGCTCGGCGATGCGCTTCTTGACCCGGGAGATCTCGGCATTGTTGTTCGACAGCGCGTAGGACGGGAACCCGATCCGCTGCGCGAAGTCCGGCCTCAGGATCTCCCGGGCCTTGCCCTCCGAGAATCCCAGGCCGATCAGCGCGGCGACCTGGGCCTCCACGCCCGCCCGCTCGTGCTTGCGGATCGCCGCGTTCGCCGCCTTCATCTGCCCTTGCGCGGCCTCCAGGCGAGTGAGCTTGAGCCGGAGCTCTACGACCGCCGCCGGATCGTCGCTCGAGATCCCGGCCGAGCCGACCGAGCTCGCGCGTGCGGCGAGCTCGGCGCCGCGCTTGCTCGCCTCAACGCCGCGCCGCATCGCCGTGTCGATCCGCTGGATGTCCCGGCGGTGCCGGCCCTCGCTGTGGTGGCCGACCAGGATCGGCTGGCCGAACGGGATCGCGTCGCCGATCCGGTGCGCCGTCCCGAACGCCCGCTCCGCCTCCGCCCGAGCGGCCGCGCTCGCCCGCTCGAGGCGATCGCGGCGCGTCTCCCGCCGATCCGCGAACCGACGACCTACCTCCGAGCCGCGGATCGCCCGGATCTCGTCCTCGAGATCGCCGACCGACCGAGCGGACGACGAACCGCTGGATCCGGACGGCTCGGACGACACGACATCGTCGATGTCGGACTCCAGATCGGGCGGGCCGCTCATCATGCGGAGGATCTTACCACCCCGCACGGTTCGCCAGAATAGCTCTCGCCGGGCCCCAGGCCCCAGGCCCCAGGCCCCCAGGAACGCTACGATCGCCTCTCGGCAGAGCTCGCGTCGGACTGCCGCACCGATTCCAGGACCGTCTCCACGCCGGAGAGTCCGGCACGGCCCAGCTCCTCGAGCTGCGCGTCCGTGACGACGTGTGCCTGGCCGTCCAGCGGCGATCCGGGCCAGGCGAACACCACCCGGGTGCCGATGATCCACGAGCCGCACGGGCATGCCCACAGCCGGCCGTCGGAGGATGCGTAGGCGTGGCCGCCCCCACCCTCCCCGAGGCCGAGCTCGCAGGGTCTGTCCGATCGCCCGTCTCGATCCCGGAGGATCGCGTCGGATGCCACCGCCAGCGAGCCCGGCGAGCTCAGCGGGCCCACCGTCGCACCCTCGGTGGATCGGGCCAGCCACTCCGAGCAGCCATCCCGGCCCAGCTCGCGCAGGCGATACCCCGCCGCGAACGCCTTCGCCACCAGGTACCGGACCCCGTCGGGCACCTCGAGCGAGTGCGATCCGCAAGAGGAACACCGAGCCGACACCGTGCAGGCCTCCGACAGCGCGCAGCCCATCTGCAGGAGAGTCACGTCACTCGGCGACGCCACGTCGTCTCCCTGATCGTCCACCATCGGCCGGAGATCCTACTCGACCGGAGCGTATCCTCGTCAAGGAATTCCCGAGACGCGCGGGCCCGCGACGCGCCGACACGGCGCGCGAGCACACGAAGCGACGTCAGAACCTGGACAAGGAGGAGGGGACCAGCACCCGCCACGCCGCGATCTGCTTCTCATAGGGGACGTCGATCTCCAGGAGCCAGATCACCTGCGGCGATCTAGGCGACGCCGTGGTAGCCGGACCGATCCGCCACCGCTCTCCCCGCGCCAGGGAGTCTGCGATCTGATCCACGGGAGCGCCCGACCAGAACCCGGTCGTGATCGGGTATCGCATGGCCACCCGCGTCGCCGGAGGACGGAGCGCATTGGCCAGGATCCGCGTCACGCGAGGCGACTCGGCGACGCCATGCAAGAGCGGTAGAGGTGGCAGATCGGACGAAGACGAAGGCTCCTTCATGACGGGTGAACAGGCGAGCCGATCAGATCATTCGATCGCCCCGACCGAAGGAGTGCCGACCCTCGCGCGGCGATCTGTCGCACCCCTCGCCGGAGCACACCACGACGTCGGCGCCACCTCGCCCCAGCGACTCGATCTTGACTGGCCTACCGGAGACGTCCCTGGCGCATACCGCGCATGCCTTACCAGAGCCACCCACCTGATCGATCGATCGCGCGGGCGAGAAGGTCATCGACCGGCCCGGTGACCAGCCGTCACGCAGCATCGCGGCCGCCTCGAGCTTGACCGCAGAGGCGCACCCGGTCCGCATCACGGCGTCGCAGGCCTTCCGGGCGAGCCGAGCTGGCATCGATCCGGAATCGATCACCTCGTGCAACGTGAGCCCGCTCGAGGCCGCTGCCTCCAGGGCCCAGATCGCCTGGCCGCGCGCGTAGCTGCTGATCGCGTGCGCGCCTCGATCAGCGATCATGCGCCGTCACCCTGCCTGCCGACTTGCGACATCCAAGACGGACCCCGGACCGGATCGTGTCGACGCCCACCTGCTGACCGAGCCCGCGCAAGGAGAGGCGCGACGAGAAGGCGATGCACAGATGGAGACCGCACAGCGTCGACCAGCCGAGCCACCCGACGCCCAGCCAGTCCAGCACCAGCGCAGACAACCGCAGCGTCTCGGCGACGAGGCAGCCCGCGCAGGACAGGAGGATCGCCGACCAGAACACGAGCTGCGCCCGGCCGAGGCGAAAGAACAGGTGGATGCCGGATCTCGGCGAGCCGTCCACCACGACGCTCTGATCGAATGACCTCCGGACCACCACGGCCAGGAAGAAGAACGAGATCGCCATGGCCGACGCTGTCAGACCGGGGAACGTCCACCCGCCGGACGGATCGGCCCGATCGACCAGATCGCCGACCTCGAGCCAGGTCCACAGCGCGCCAAACCCGCGAGCGACCTCCAGCCACAGGCTGATCAATCCGAGGATCGACCACGCCATGACACCCCAGAGCAGCCGGCCTCGGAGCGAGAGCCAGATGTGCGTCTTCATATACGGAGACTATACGATGACAACATGACGCGGTCAACCCGGCGAGATCGCGCCGCCCAGGTGCGCCACCGCCTCGATCGTCTACATCACCTGGAGCACCACGCCGAGAACGCCTCGACGGCCTGGGGACCCACCCAGCCGACCGACTCCCCCCATAGCCGGCCGCTCCTGTCGCGCAGCCAGATCACGCCGCGGAGCCGCCGCTGCGCGACCGCCCGGGTGCCGCTCCGACGACCGACGAGGCACATCACCGCGAGCAAGATGTGATCGCTCACGTCACCGGAGAGCTCGATCCACTGGCCGAAGTGGAGGACGGCTGGATCTACCGCGTGCGGCGGCTCGACCACGGAGCGCTCGCCGATCGCGACGTCCACGAGCTTGAAGTAGGGCCGGATCCCGGACGGGATCTCGACCAAAAGCGCGACGAATGGACCGCCGACGTGCTCCTGGCGCAACCGGATCCCGAGGATGTCCCCGGGAGCCATGAGGAGATCGCCAGAGGGCGTCGACCAGTCCCCGCCCTCCGGACTCTCGGGTGCCACATGCGGCTCGGCCTGGGTCATGTCCGCGTCGCTCATCGATCCCGAACGTACCACCGCACGACATCCGGATCATCACGACTCGATCGATCGCGGCGGATCGCGGCCGATCGTGCGCGACAGCCACGCAGCGTTCTGCGACACCCGGCGCGAGAGTCGATCTACGGCCGGATCGGAGTCAGCTGCTCGTGGTGCCAGTAGTCCGACCGGCCGCCCTGCTCTACCCGATACGTGCCGTGCCACACATCGCCGACCCGGTGTTCCGGGAACGCCTTGCCGATCGAGCCGTCCGGGAGCCGGACATACGTCCCCGCCGGGTACATACCGCGAGGCCTGCGATCGTCACCGGACGTGACCCTCGCGATGTCCTGCTCGAGATCCTGCACCCGCCGCGGCTGGATCGCGTCGACCCCGTGCAGGCGAGGCGCGCGAAGCGAAGCCCCCGCGCCGGTCCCCTGCATTCGCCTCGGCAAAATACTGTCTACGCCACTCGTCGGTCTACGCTTGCTCATACCGCAGACACTCCTCTTCGCGTGGGAGCCAAAGGACAGACAGATCGGGCCGCTCTCCGTCACAATACGTTACCACGCGCCCAAACCTGATCCAGTCAGCCCGGGCCCGGTAGGGGCTCACCGCCTCACTATGCTGCACACGTGGATCCCGACGAGGGATGAAATAGCAAGCTCAGCGCCTCAACGGCGACGCGTCATCCCGACGACGCCGACGACCCCGATGCCGATGGCCGCGGCGATCAGGTACGGCGTCGCGCTGCCCGATCGCCGGCGCCGATCGCGCGGAGGCGCGACCCAGGATCGCGATACGCCGGTCCTCTCGGCGAGGGACGCGACCTCCGCCTCGGCGTCGCCTTCCACTGGCGGCGCCAGGCCGAGACGAGCAGCCTCCCTGGCGCGCTCCCTGCGCAGGCCCTCGATCCGAGCCAGGTACAGCTCCCGCAGCGGAGACGCTTTCGCCATCGCCCGGCGATCCTACCACACCCAGGTCCCACGTCAGTCGAGCGAGTCCGGCGCGCGCCGGAGTCGATCGTGATCGGAGACCAGGATCTGGAAGCGCTCTGACGATCTGCGACCCGCGGCCGCCAGCTGCTCGGCGCCGCGACGAAGCAGCGCGAGCATCTGCCAGGGCTCCGCCACGTCGGTCCCGTACTTCTGGTTGAGATCCCGGAGCACCTCCCGCTTGGCGCCCGATTCCTCTGCTCCCGAGGCTGTCGGGTGGACCTGACCGACCAGCAGCGAGCGCAGCGTGGCCAGATCTCGATCGCGAGACACGCCGCGAGGCGTGTCGCTCGCCCGCTCCCTCGATCCCCGGGCGATCTGCTCGACGTCGTGCTCGATCTCGGCGCGAGACGGCGACGCGCCGAGCGATCCGCGCGAGGTCAGCGGCCGATAGGGCACGCCAGGATCTCCCGGATCGTCGACGACACCGCGAGCCGCGTCCCTCGCGGTCGACGATCGACCGGAGGCCTCCTGCTTTGCGCGCCGGACGCGCGCACGCTCGCGTTCCCGCGCCAGCCGCGCGGCGTCACCCGGCGGATACCACGGACGACGCACGACCAGAGATCCGAGCTCCCCGTGGAGCTCGCGGCGACGGCGAGACAGCATGTCGAGCGTCGACTCCCTCGGCGGCGGCGGTGGTGGCTCGCCCCGGATGGCCCCTCGCACGTCGACGTAGTGCTCCGGGGTAGACGCCCACAGCTGTTCCCTGGCTACCGCCGCCACGGGATCGCGTCCGTCGTCGGCCCGCATCGCGTGTCGACCGACGACCAGGATCGACTCGCGTTCGAGACGGCGGGCATGCCTGCGCTCTCGGGCCGTGCGCGCCCCGGTCGATCTGCGGCGCTCTGCCTCGGACGCCGACCAGAGCTCGGCCGCCTGCTGGAACGGATCGACGACGCGAGCGATGTCCCGCTCGAGGTTCGCTCGTCTCTTGCCCACCTCACCACTCTACCGCAGGACCGCCACGACCGCTCACGCCCAGATGGCATGAGCACATAGGCACGTCAACGATCGGCGAGCATCACCTCGAGAGCACGTGGCGGTACCTGTCCAGGTGATCCCGGATGTGGCGAGCGCACGCCCGCAGCGCCGCGACGCCACGAGGCGCGTGCGGGTTGCCGAGCGTGATGCCGACGGCCCGCATGACCTCGGCGCGCTCGTCGCCTCCCATCTTGTTCCAGATCTGGGTCTCGATCGGGACGATGGATCCCTCGGGCTCCGTCAAGACACTAGCGACGTCGCGCTCGATCTCGTCCCGCGTCGGGGCGACGTAGCTCGGCCCGAACCCCAGGCCCGCTCGATCGTGAGCCAGCACGCGGAACTCTTCGGCGTCGCGGATGGCGCGCCCGAGCTGGGTCCGGCGCGCGTAGTCGAACAGCTTGCTGGTGTCCTTCGTCGCATACACGACGACGTCGTGATCTCCCTGCACGATCTCGAACGTGCCGTCCCGACGACGCCGGACGCGCTGCTTGAGCGGCCCCCAGCTGGACCGCCTCCGGGACACCACCGTGAGCCACAGCGCGAGGAAGTCGAACCGCGGCAGATCCCGCGCGAGCTCCTCGGTGATCTTGGTCGGATACGCGGCCACGTCTCGCTCGCCTCACTTGCCCAAAAGGACCGTCTGGCCCGATGTGGTCACCTCGTAATGCTCGCCGCGTCGAGCCTGAAGCGAGCGCGCGTGGCGCGCGATCTCCTCGCGGAGCGCGAGCGGGATCGGAACCTTCTCCCACTCGAGCTCCAGAGTGCGGAACGGGAGGAAGGCCAACCTCAAGTAGTCACCGTGACGCTCGCGCCGACGATCCGCGTAGAGGATCCCTGTCGGGTACGTGCCGATGAACAAGCGACCAGAGTCTTGAACGTCCTCGCCTCTACCCTCGACGACACGCTGGACGTCGCGCTCGATCTCGGACTTGCTCGGCGCCCTGCCACCACCCGACACCTGATCGTGGTGGACCTGGGCCGCCGACTTTGCGGCCGCGAGGCCACGGCCGCCGCGATACTTCCCCAGCGTGACGTGCTGGATCGGCACGGCGCCGCCATGCTCGTCACGCCAACGCTCGTACACGAGCGTCGAGCCACCCTCGTGGCGACGGATCCGATACGCCCCATGCTTGAGCGATGGCGACGGGTCCTCGGCCGTGTAGACGACGTCCGACGAACGGTGATGCGCTCCATGAGACCAGACGAGATCGCTCATCGCCGGCGATCCTACCACAATCCGCCTTGACTCCTGGAGCTGGAGCGGGTCTGCGCAGCCTCGTACTTCGTGCGACCGCCAAACCGCCAAACCTCCAAGCCTCGACTCGAGCATTTTCTTCAGCCCCCGCGTGCCCAGTCAAGCATGGTAAAAATAAAACCCACAATGCCCGCGGCGAAGAAATCCTCAAGGAAGTCATCGCGCAGAACGCCCCCATCTGTCGCTCGAGAGCTGAAAGCTAGGAGTGCAAACGTCCTCGTGTACAGCGGTTCCAGCGGCTACTGGTACGCGCAGGCATACGACGCGAAGACCGGCAAGCGGATCACCGACGCGAGCGACTACTCGCGCGACGGAGTCCTCCGCGAGCTTCGTAGAAAGTTCCCCCTGATCGGCGTCGAGATCGAGTCAGTCGTGGATCGGAACCCCTATGTAGAACAACCGACCAAGACCGAGATCGAACGCGACGTGACCCGCCTGCGCTACCTGCCCGGCACCAACATCCCGACCGCCGCCGAGGGAAGGCGACTCGAAGATCTGACCTCGTACAACGACACGATTCTGATTCACCTGCACGGAGACGACCTCGACCTTGTGCTCCGAGGACTCCTCCCACGCCAGGGACGAGGAGACTATGGCTACCGCATGGCAGCCCTCCAGTCGATCCACCCCGACGACCTCGTCGAAGCCCTGGTCAAGCACGGGATGACACTGCAGAGGTTCGGCATCGAGAGCATCCGACGATGAGAGCAGCCTCTCCTCCCTGCACCGGGCCAGCGCCCCATGGACGCCTCACCGTTACGCTGCCAACCTCAACTGCGAACGGTCGAACGTCACGATCTGCCCCGATCCACTACCGACTTCTCGCGCGTAGACCTGGACAAACCCGCCGGACCGTCCCGTATGAGAGACGCGATACTTCTTCCTGCCTCGGATGTCCCGACGCATGACGACGTCTCCCGCGATCAGGTCGTCAGGGTAGTTACCGCGACGCGACGCCTCGCCGCCTCCACTACGCAATTCAATCTCACGCGCGATCTTTCGATCCGTGACGTCCCCCGCGGACAGACCGCTCACCAGCCGAGCAAGAGCGTCCGATCGAGATGACCCGTTCGGCTCCATGACCGTGCCGATGCCATCCGCGATTAGCCTCGCGACGTAGCCGCCGCGATACGGATCGCTACGCACCGTCACGCGATACCCGAGCTGCCCGACGCGGATGGTGAAGTCAACGTCCTCGCCGCCATTGACCACCTGCCGAACGTCGTGTTCGATCTCCTTCGACGTCAGGCCTGCCTCGAGCTGTCGTCGCTTCTGCTCGAGGGCACCGACGTGTGTACTGGTGAGGCCGGTGGAGATCGCCTTGGCCTGATCGACCGCCTCCTGTTTGCTGCCGACCCGGAACGCTTCGCCTCCGCGTGGCAAGACCTCCCACTTTCGCGGGCTGAGCTGGCGGATCTTGGCTTCGCCGTCGTCAGTAATAAACACGGCCTGACCAGACGAACTCACGTTGCGAAAGCCGCGGATCTTGGTCGAGTCACCCATACGCTCCCAAGCCTCGCCCATCAGGCAAGGCGGCGCAAGCGTCGCTTTGCTGCACCTGCTCCCCCCATTCCCCGTCGCCTAGCCACCCTCCGCCTCTTCTCCTCCCCGCAACCCACATCACTTTACGCATGTCAACGCTATAATCCACTGCTAACCAAGACCTCGCCAGCTCCGCAGGCCCTCCCCGCCCCGTCTCCGCTCCGCCAGCTCCGCACGCCCTCCGCCTCGCCTCGCCCTCCCTAGCTTCGCTAGGTCGGTCTCCCCCCGCCCCGTCTCCACTTCGCCTGCTCACGCCAGCCCTCGCCTCGCCTCGCCGTCCTGGCTACGCCAGTCCGTCTCTGCTCCCGCTGGGCTCGGATCTTCGATCCTCGCCTGCTCACGCAGGCTCCCCTCGGCTCCCCCCTCCTCGCCCCGCCTCGCTTCGCCGTCCTGGCTCACGCCAGTCCGGATCCGCGCCCACACCCCTCGGCTCACTTCGTTCGCCTCGCCACGGCCCTCCTAGCGCCTCCTGGCGCTCACTCCGGACGCCCAGCCCGGCTCGCCTCGGCTTGCTTCGCAAGCCTTGCCAATCCGGACCGCCCCGGCCCGCCTCGCCCCCGCGCAGCTCCCCTCCCCCCGCCCCACCCGCCGCGCCACACCACCACCGCGCAGCCTGCCTCGGCCGGCGTAGCCGGCCTCTGCCGGCTGGCGCAGCTCTGCCGTACACGGCCAGCTACGCTGGCCCTGCCCGCCTCGGCCAGCGTAGCCATGCTCCGCCGGCTACGCTGGCCCTGCCTCGCCTCGGCCAGCTCCGCTGGCCTCTGCTGGCCACGCCCCGCGCACCACGCCCCGCGCCCCGCCCACTCACGCGCACCCGCGCCACGCACCCATCGCGTAGCCCGCCCCGCGCAGCCTCACCTGGCTCCGCCCGCCACGCCCCGCGCAGCCCCACCCACACCCGCCGTGCCTGGCCTCCGCCGGCACGCCCACCGCACCCACGCCCCGCCTTGTTCCGCATACGGGACAATGCTCAGCCGCCCTCCGCCCGCCTTCGCTCTACGAGCTCGGCACGCGCGGGC